>Ga0180217_1000060_pt1 | contig 237827 bp, 181 predicted proteins | sample eDN3rd37CBELigOP_FD_128521 | JGI IMG/M metagenome (GOLD analysis project Ga0180217, IMG submission 128521) | Enriched Organic Plus compost microbial communities from Emeryville, California, USA - eDNA 3rd pass 37_C BE-Lig OP (version 2) (version 2) ... | reverse complement strand
ATTCGTCTGCGGCACCGCCGCACCAAAGGCAACGGCACCCGTCGCACCAGCCTGGCGATGATGTTCAAGCTGGCCCAGTCCGCCGAAAAACGCTGGCGCCGCCTCAACGGCCACCAGCAGATCATGCACCTGTTAACCGGAAGAAACTTCCAGGACGGACTTCTGCAGGACGCCGCCTGATCTTTCCAGAACACAACATTTGACAATAGCTCGCACTCATACTGTGACGGGCCCAAGACGAGACTCATCGCTCGCCGAAGCACTCCAGAATTGGTTATATCAGTGCTCTTACTTTGGGGGCCAATACCGACCACGCTTCGGACAACATATATTTGGCCGTGCTACTATAGACCCGCAAACAGATGACTCGTCTCTGCCAGTCGCATGTACTCTCTCCAGACCCCCTACACCGCCTTCTACGCACAATTCCGGCGGGGTAGCACCAGTTTGTCGCCGGTGCCACCATCCTTAGGGAGCTATTCCAGCAGGAGCATCAACAGGTTACCCTGCCGGACGCTTATCGCCTATGGCTCCGGGCGAGTTTGACGCCTCAGTGTCTCCACTGCTTCCTGAATCGCCTCTCGTGAGGGTTTCCGATTCCCCCATTCCCTCCAGAAGTCTCGCGTTCCACTCTTTGGATGAACTGAGGGCTTGTCCAACCGAATTCGGGTTGGTAGAAGTACGGCATCTCCGAGCAACAGCGCTTCTCCCACATCAAGGAGTGGAAGGATCTCCGCCAGCCCAGCCATTGAGTCCGGCATCAGCTTCTTCACCACGGACTGGTCTGAATCATTTGTCAACCGCAGCACAAGGAAGTTGTTGCACTGACTGAGGATAGTTCGACTAACGTCTGCCGGACGCTGGCTGACCACCAGCAAAGACACACCATATTTACGGCCTTCTTTCGCTATCCGCTCGAACGCCGCTAATGCCTGCCTTTCCACGGCGTCTGCACCTTCCCTCACTGGAAGATACAAATGCGCCTCATCGCACACCAAACAGAATGGAGTGCGTTTCTCTGCACGCAGCCAAAACTGCACATCGTACAGAAGCCGAGCAAATGTCCCGGCAACAACGGGTAAGACATCCGACGGCACCTCTGAAAAATCCACCACCTTAATGCCACGCCCATTTTCGTCGGAGCACAACAATTGTGCCACCTGACGCCCCAACCACTCATACTGAAGCGATGAAGCCGGAGGCTGAAACAGAAACCCATAGCGTCGATCCTCCAGCTTAGCCCTCAGTCTTACTAAAAACCTAGTAAGCTTCCCATTCCACTCCCCCTTTTTCTCCGCACTTCGCGCCCCCGGAACCATTTCCGCATCATCACTCTCAACAAGATCTACAAGATCTTGAATATCATAAGGGATCGGCGAATCCACAGTGAATGTCTTCTTAACATTCTCCTTTCCGCACTTCTCCAGCGTCTGTCGCTTGAGCCTACTAACATGAGCAGTGAAACGCGACGCCTGATTGGGAGCGTTCTGATCACTGCGATCGAGGATCATCGACAGCATTTCGTCCCGATTAAGTAGCCAGTACGGGAGAAAGATCACGTCATCACCTGGATTATCGAGATCACCGGGCCCAGCGATCCGAAATCGCTGGGCGAACCCACCACCCGAGGATTCCGGCCCCTCGTCGGCCAACGGCCCATATTCCCCGTGCATGTCGAGCAGAATAAGATTAGGATGACGCAGACGACTTGCCTTCTCCATAATCAAGGCGACGGTCCAACTCTTCCCTGACCCGGTACTCCCAAGAATCGCAGCATGCCGCTGAAAAAACTTGTCACCATTCGCGATTGCAACGGCATTGGAGTCAATCACGAAACATCCCAACCGCAACCGTTCATCTTCATCGACATCCGCCGCAAGTAAGCCCATGAAGCGCTGAAGATTCCCGCCTTCAATCAAATAGCATTCCCTGTCAATCTGAGGAAATGTATCAGCGCCTCGTTTAAACTTGTTAGCTTCGTCACCCTCAATAGTCCGATATGTTCCAATCAACATTACCCGAAGAAGATCCTCTGGCTTTGGGCCAAGATCGTCCTGCCCCTCACCACCCACAGGATCCGGGAGAAGCTCATCCCTAAGCGTCCGCATAACCCTTTCTGTGAGACCAATAAGGTACTCGCCTTCCGTCGCCCCACGAATTGCCACAAGGTTCCCAATCCCAACTCTTGCAATGTGCCCCGAATTCTCAACATCAACGAGAATCCGACTGGTATCAACGGCCGAGACCCGGCCGATTCGATCATCCTGGGTAAGCTGAAGCGCCTGTGCACTCATGGAGTAAGTACCTCATCCACTAAACTGCCTAGATCCCAAAGGTCTACATCCGGAAAGACACATACCTCGGACTGAGTTGTAACCGTCGTTCCATATCCATTCTCACCACGCGATAGAGCAGTCATGCCCGGCCATCGCCGAATTAGCCCCTGCACCTTCTCCGAGAGTGTGCGAGTAAGAAGAACAGCAGGTTTACCATCACAAAGCTTGGGCTGAAGATGGGTCTGAAGATGTTCATCATTAAACCCGTACCCAATGACCAAGAAACGACTTGCTTGGTCGATTGCACGATTTGCCATCTCCCGATGCGCATCAAATGGTGGCTCATAGCCGCCACGGTACTTGTTGGCGCCAGGCGTGATGACAAGCCGCTGGCGTCTTAACGGATAAGAACAGGCAACAGGCCCTTTACCGCTGCGATACCAGTCCAAGCTCCCATGAGGCTTCAATAGCCGAATGTGGGGCGCATAGTCAAGAGTAGGCTTTCGCTTGCCACCAACCTTTCGCTCAATAACATTTCTACAGTGACTATAAGCACTCTCCCTAGGACTGAACCACCCCGCCCGATGCCCAACAAATAGCGTGTCCACGCGCAACCCGCTCATCTCTGCAGCCAATTCAATCAGGCGATCATAGTTGGTAGTTACAACAGGAATCCCGCTCGGCTGCTTTAGCAAATGGTCACATAAGCGAGAGAAGCGCAAAGTTCGCTGCCCATCGATAGTTTCCTCGAACACTCGTGCCTCAGCGAGACTAATTAGATCGGCAGTAGCCTCGGCAATTATTTCCTCAAGCGCTGGATCGGGCGGGTGGAGCAACAGTGCACTTTCAAGGTCACTTCCCGACCCGAGCTCCTGTGCGATTTTCCCCCACGTTGATTTCGATTCGGACGAGAGCTTTTCCGGAATCACAGAGAGGAGATACTGTGACAGCTCTGGCATACCGGGAATACCTTCAGCTGCAGACAACCCTGACCCCACTATTATCACTAATCCATCAGTCAAGTGGTGCTGAATGCGCTTCTTAAGATCGACGAGTTCCATGACCCTCCAACAACATACTGCTGTCTCACGTGAGTAGTAGAGAATCCATTTGAGTCAAAGAGCCTTCCCCCCTAAACGCAGCTCGATAGTACATCGTTCAGCACGCTAGTGCCTGTACACAAGGACAAATTCATACCATCCGTTTTTCATCCTCTGGAGAGGCTGAGCGCTGAAAATGAACTACTCGGCAGTATTTACTATTACACAGGCTACTGGGGCAAGTACGCAGTACGACGAATTGACAAAGAGTTCTCTACAACGATGACACCGGCCCCGCAACGCAGCTTTCCCCGACCGACATATATCCACAGGCGCTGGCAAGTAGATGATGCGCTAGTCCACGGGTCGCATCATTCAGTATCTTGTCAACCCTGCTTGGCACATGGCGGAGATGAGACGATAAATAGCCATAACTGGACAAGCTCGTTGCGCATTACCAGGAAGCTGAGCCATTCATTGCCACGAGTTCAGGAAGGGATGCCGATTGAATACCATGCCGCCCCACCGGAACGAGACTCGGCCTCCGAATGGCAAGCGCCTGAGCTATGCGTTTGGTGGTCCTTGCCAAGCTATATCTTGTACCCATCGTATCCAAGGTACAATCGAACCATCCATACAATCCGCGTAACAGCAGTCAATGCGTACCAATGCCTGTTCACGAGCGTTGATAGTCAGTCAGATACAAGCAACCAGAAGCAACATACCCGAGCACAGGTAGGGGAAACCCCGAACCGGCTTTCGGTCATTGTATGGGGCTGACATCAACACGCAAGTGCAATCTGATCTGTTTTTCTGGATGATCGAAAGTCGGTTCGCAGATTAGAGGGGCAGCGCAATGTTAGTTGCCTGAGCGACAACTAGGCCAGGTGCAATGCCCTTTAGGAACGCCTACCCGCACCCCTCACCACAAGAACTGCACGTTGCCCATGCCGCCGTGGTGGGTGGTTTTTTCGCTGGCGAGGAGCAGGTAGTTGGCGTTCAGGGAGAAGCCGCGGTGGCGGAGGAGGCTGACGCCGGCGGCGAAGTCGAGGAAGTCGCGGCCCGGGGGGGCGGACTGGACGGTGTAGCCGGTGCCGACGAGGCGGACGGAGGTGCTGGCGGCTTCCTTCAGGTACTCGTGGTTCCAGCCCAGCGAGAGGTTCATCCGCAGCCACGCGTCCGGCGCATAGCCGAGCGTCGCGCCGAGGCGGCTCTGGAAGGTCGAACGGTGCGACTTGAACACATCCAGAGCCGTGCTCTCGTCCGCCTTCTCGCGGAACGCGTCGCGGGCGACGCGGCCGGCGGTCAGGCCGAACATCGGCTCCAGCGTGAACGGGCCCCCCAGCCACAGCGTGTGGTCGATCATCGCGCCGCCGGCGAGGCCCCAGCCGTCGGCGGTTCCGCGAGGCACGCTGCCCGCATCAGCGAGCAGCACCTGCCGCTGGCTGTCGTAGTCATCAATGCTCCCAAGGATGTGTCCCCCCAGGCGGAAGACCTCAAACTGGCTGACGCTGTAGAGCGACGCGAACGTGCTGGTGACATCCGCCGAGCCGTCGTTCCGCGACACCGCCGATTCGAGCATCCCGCCCGCCAGGCCCATCAGCAGATTGTCGGCGGCGATGGTGTCGGCACCGGCGATGAAGCCCTGATGATGGCTGTCGAACCCGCGGATGCCGTTCGCCGCCCGGCGTTCCCCCACGCTCCCCAGCCCCTGCATCCAGAAGCTTTCGCCGAACCCGGGCAGGTCCGGGTTGCCGGCCGTCAGCTCAACAAGACGCATGCGAAAGACCGACTGCACGAACCGCTGCCCGGCGGCCGCCGAGTCGAGAATGTCCGCATGCAACTGGCCGGAAAGGCTGTCGAGGGCGAGCGGCAACTGCTCGGCGGACAGCGGGGCGAGGCCGGGGAACAGGTCGGCGGCGGCACCGGTGGGAAGCACGCCCGCCGCCGGGCGAATCGCATCGAGCGCCAGCCCCACGCCGCGCTGGTTGGAGGTCTGCCGCACCCCGACCGGTTCGAGGTTGGCGTACTCGGCCGGCGTGACAAGCAGGTCGATCGACTGGGGATTGTAGATGATGTCCATCCGCATTCCCTCGGGGAGTTCGTCCTCCGGGAAGTCGAGCGTATCGAACGAACCGAGGATGCCTCCCCCCGCGATCACAATGCCGGGAAACGCCTGGCCGATCTCGGGGTTGAAGCTGTTGGTGGCCGGGGGCGTGATGTTCCGCAGGCGGACATCGAGCGTGCCCGCCGCGTTGAACTGATAGAACGAACCGAGGACGAGGACGCGATCGTATCCGCCGGGACCGGAGGTCGTCGACGGGCCGTCGATCTCGATTTCGAGCTTGCTGCCGGCGGTCATGGTGACGGGGGCGGCGAACGTGAGCATCCCCGGAGACTGCCCCGGAGCGAGCGTTCCATGAATGGTCGTCGGGTTGGCGATCAGCCCCTCGCCGCCGAGCGTCCCCCCCTGCTCCACGATGAGCGGTCCCCCGGCGAGAATGTCGTCAACCTTCAGCAGCCCCTCGCGGAGCGTGATGCCGTTATAGAAGCTCCCCCCCGCGGCGAGGTGCAGGCTGCCGGTTCCTTCTTTCAGCAACCGGCCGCTGCGGATCGGGTCGGTGATGACGACATCATCGGTGCGGTTGAAGTGGATCTCGCTGGGAACGGAAGTAAAGAGGGCGTTATACCAGCCGACTCCTTCATAGTTGATGCCGTCCTGCTGCAACCCCTCATTCAGATCGGGGGTGAAGAGGTGCCAGCCGGTGTTGGTATCGAAGAAGCGATAGAAGGGGGCCGCCCCGGGCCAGGCGCGGTCGAACGCACCGAACGCCCGCCCCTCATCGAGCCAGCTGCCGTTCGCCAGTAACGCCGCCTGTTCGTCGGCATCGTAGGTATAAATCCGGTCGCCGCTGAGGGGATCGAACCAGGCATTCACATCGAGAACGCCGGGGCGCGTCGTTTCGTTCGCGAACTCGACGGCTTTCAACGTATAGCCGGAGTTGATCAGGTCCGAGGCATCCTTCGAGCTGGAGGTGAGCAGGTCCGGGCCGTTCGGATCAGCGAGGCGGAACACGACCGGCAGATCATCATCGAGGTCATAGCTTGCGAAGTCCTGCGAGGCATACGTGACCGTCGAGGGGAAATCGAGGCTCATGCTGATTGTGAAGATCTGCGGCAGTGCCGGCGCGGTATAGATCGTCCCCGGATCGGGAGTCCGCCCCGGTCCGCCGGGGTTATAGATATCGCTATATCCTTCCTCGGCGGCGGTGGGGATCTCGACCGATCGCAACAGGCGAATCGCCGCCTCATCCCCTTTCAGGATCACATCGAAATAGTTGTCGTGGTCCTCCACATAGTAGGCGCGGTCGGCTTCCCCCTCGACGGGGGCACCGACTTCCGCGAGGCCGACGACTTCAACCTTGCCGATGCCGAGATCATAGGTCTTGCCTGCCTCATCAATGATGACCGTATTGCCGTTCGCATCGACCGCCTGCAAACGAAAGAACTTCGAGAAGTCGGTGGGAAGGAAGCCGCTGACGCCGTCGGGCGAGAAACCGCCGGAGGTATACAGGCGGAGGCGATACTCCGCGTTCTCGCCATAAAGTGAATAGGCATCGTTCGGCGAGGCATTCGCGAGGGCGCCCGGTGCGAAGTCGCCGACCGGCGAGAAGTGGCTCAGCTTCGCGCCGACGAGCGCGGGACCGGCGACATAGGGGTTGGTGCTCGCCTGGCTCATCCCCCCCAGCGAGACGGGCCCGTTGGGGCCGACCGCCATCAGCGGGGAATCGCCGTCGAGGAACGTCACCTCAACGGGATAGAGGGCTCCGGGAGTGCCGGGGGTCAGCCGGTTGCCGAACTCTCCGAAGACGACGATCACGTGCCGCTCGTTGTGGTCGTAGTTGGGGTTCAGCGCGGCGGCGACTGGCGTCACCACCTGCCCGTTGTTCAACCGGATCGCGATCTTGTCGGGGGAGACGGAGCTGGGCAGCAGCGGCCAGCTGACCTCGATCGGCATCGCATCGCCGAAGATGGGCGAGGCGTTGTAGCCCGCCGCGAGGACTCCAATCGGGGAGGCGCCCGAGGTGAGATTGCGGAACGGAGGCACCGGATCGAGCCCCGCCCAGTCGAGGTTCACGCCCGCCCCGGCGTCGATGGCAAGCTGCAGGTCATCGGCCGTCTGCAAACCGGGGATGCCGATGATCCCCTCGAACCCGTAGTTCGCCGCGAGGATCTCGGGGCGACTGGTCCAGAGGTCGGCATTGATGAGCACATCCCGCCGGAGCTGCGTGTAAGCAGGAGTCTGGGCCTCCACCCTCAGCGCCGCCGCCAGGCACACCACCAGCGCCAGGGCGAACGCCGGCCCGAACCGGTTCGGCATCAACACGTCTCCTTTCCCTCCCCCTCCGACCGCAACGATTTTACCGACTGCGCAGCATGCAACGGATATATCAAATCGACCAGCCGCCCCGTGATCCTGAAGCGGATGCGGAAACTTGAGGGAAAACCCGCAGAAAGACGCGAAGGAATGCCAGGCGGGGCAAGAGGGGGAATCGGTGGAGAAGAGTCAACTGGCCTGCAAGGCGGGACGCGGTCTGCAATTCTCCCGATCCGTTGCGGATGCGTCGGTCGGCGGATTGCGGATCAAATCAGGTCGGCGAACTCGCGAAGCCGCAGGACAGTCTGTGCCAGCCCCTGGGCCTGGAGCGTCGCGAGATATTCCTCAACGTCCTTGGGGGGATTCTTCAGACTGGCCCGATGGCGTCTGGCGGCAGCACAGACAAGACTTGGCGCCAGATCGAGCTGGAAGGTGAGGAAGTCGTCCGGGTGCTGTACCTCGATCCCGTAAGGTTTGAGCGACTCTTCCGGAAAGTCCTTCAGGTTGAAGGTGAGAATCACGTCGGCCCCTGCCCGGATCGCGGCGGCGAGTACGCGACGGTCATCGGGATCCGGCAGTGTGACCGCGTCGATCAGCATTTCGTAGCCCGTGACAAGACAGTCGCGTACATGGGCGTTCATGAGTTCGCGAGTGCGCTGGAGCTGTTCCAGCGTCAGATCGGGGCGCTTCTCCAGGACATTCCTGATCCACTCGTCATGGATGGCGTCGGTCCACCTGGCACGGAAGAGATCCGTCAGGGCAACATGCATGAGCAGGTCGCGCAGCGGGGCCGGATACAGCACACAGGAGTCATAGAGAACGGTGAAATGGCTCACCTCAATAGCCCATTTCGAGTTCCTGTGCCTGGGCGGCCAGCTCGTCGAGGGCCTGCAGACGGTTGCGGTCCATCGACTTTTTGTATTCCATCACATCGCGGAACAGGATGCGGCGATGGGATCCCACCATTCGGTACGGGATCACATTTTTCTCAAGCTGTTCAATCAAGAATGGCCGGGAGACATTCAGCAGGTCAGCGGCCTGCTGCGTGGTCAGCTCCGCATGGATGGGGATGAGCGTCACTGCATTTCCCTGGGCCATCTGAGTGAGAATGTCATTCAACAGCCGGAAGGCGGACGCCGGGATGACAATCGATTCCTCGGATGTGTCTCCGTTTTCGATTCGGATCCGCAGGGGCTTTTTCCGGTCGCGCGCGAGCCACCGCGCCAACTTCCGGCTGCTCTCGCGGGCGAGCATCGTCTCGTCTTTCGTGGGTGTAATGGCGTCAGAAAAGTCGCCAGAGATCTTAGCCATGTTGTTTTCCTCCTCCAGAGAGAAGCATACGCCGTAACCGCAGCAGAGACAACAGACGAAATAATCGCAATATACGCAACAGCCGCAATTTTGACTGGTGGGCGGAACCTGGCGGGAGTAGTCCAATTTTCAGGGAGACGCTCTCGCCCTTAATCGCCGAGGAATCGCCGAGGGCGAAGTTCAGTTCCCCTTGCCCCCCTGGCGATTGCTTGCGAATATCGTTTATAAGCCAAAGATTTCCCGTACGGCTCGGGAATGACCTCCGGCAGCGACCTGAAAATCATCACACAGCCAGGGATGCGCGATGACAGAGGACAAGCCGCGGGCGAAAAAGACGACCCGCCCCTTCAAACCGAAGAAGAATGAGAACGGCGTCGTGCTCCTCGCGGGCGGGAACCCGCAGATCGCAAAAGCCGACGGCGACGCACCCGTGCAGGCGTATATCGCGGCGATGCCCGGCTGGAAAAGCGACCTCGGCCGCTGGCTGGATGAGGTCATCGTGCGGAACGTCCCGCACGTTCAAAAGGCCGTGCGCTGGAACTCGCCGTTTTACGGCGTTGAGGGACAAGGCTGGTTCGTGTCGTTCCACGTCTTCACGCGGTACGTGAAGGTGACGTTCTTCGCCGGCGCGTCGCTGCAACCGGTCCCCCCCGGCGCGGGCAAGGACGAGAACGCCCGCTGGATCGACATCTACGAAGACGATCCGCGCGACGAAGCGCAGTTCGCCGACTGGGTCAAACAAGCCGCTGCCCTGCCGGGCTGGATCCCCTAGTTGCGAGCTTTACCGGCCGCCTGTCGCACGGCTACTCGGACGTTTTCCCGGGAGTCTCTACGTCGGCTGTCGCCGGGGAAGCCTGCGGAGTGGTCAGCATCAGGATCTCCGAGCGAACCGTGTCATCAGAGATGAGGCGGACATCGGTGAATCCGCAGCTGCGCAGCTCGGTCGCAATCGCAAGGATGATGTTGAACGGGACCTTGGGTGTCGTGCCGATGTAGGCGGTCGTCGCATTTCCCCATTGATAGCTGATGCAAACGGTGAGGAACGGCCGCTTGTCGAGCTCCTTCAAGGACTGTTCCGGGAGATGCAGCCACGGCCCGACCGTGACCCCCTCGGCGGGCAGCTCGCACTTTTCGAGACCGCGAAGAACGGCGGTGACCACATCCAGCCGGGTGCGCCCCGAGACCGAGACGTCCGCGGCGTTTTTCTCGATGCCGACCCGCACGATCGAATGATCGGGGTCCGCAAGAACGGCACCGCAAAGCGTCGTGTGGACGAGGGTCATCGCAATCAACAGCGTCCAGATGCGAAACACATCGGGGCTCCCTTCGGCACTGCAGCAGGTGAACTCTTCCTGTCAGATGTCCGACCGCGACAAACTGCCGGTCGGGCACCTGATTCACCGCCGCAGAGAATATCCGACCTCCCACGAATCTGCCTATCCCAACTGCCGCCCGAAGGAAGCCGGAACCTCTGCTCGCATCGCTCGACTAGCCGGGTTCACGGATACCCGTTTACAATGCTGGCGCAACCGCCGCATGTTGGCGTGGCCATGGATCGCGGTGAGTGGAGCGGCAGCGGAGACTAGTCTCAGGGGAGCAGTATTATGACAAAGCCGGCAAAGAACACGGTGTGCCTGTGGTATGACCGTGACGCCGAGGAAGCGGCGAGGTTTTATGCGGAGACCTTTCCCGACTCGTCCGTCGGTACGATCCACCGTGCCCCGGCAGACTTTCCGTCGGGCAAGAAAGGGGATGTGTTGACTGTCGAGTTTACGGTGATGGGCATTCCGTGCATCGGGCTCAACGGTGGACCGGCGATCAAGCACAACTGGGCCTTCTCGTTTCAGGTCGCCACCGTTGACCAGGCCGAGACCGATCGCTACTGGGACGCGATCGTAAGAAACGGCGGTCAGGAGCACGCATGCGGCTGGTGCACCGATAAGTGGGGCATCGCCTGGCAGATCACCCCGATCGCGCTGACGGAAGCCGTCACCGATCCCGACACCGCCGCCGCCCAGCGTGCGTTCGAGGCGATGATGCAGATGAAAAAGATCGACATCGCCAAAATCGAAGCGGCCCGCCGCGGTTGATCGGCCCCGGCGAACGCGATCCGGCAACCTCGCGTCGCCGGTCGCGCGTCACGCGAGCTGTTCGGCCAGCCCGACAATAATCCCGTCAGGTCCGCGGATGTAGGCGAGACGATACAGGTCCTCGTACTGCATTTCGCCAATCAGCTCGGCCCCGTGGGCACGCATGTGGGCCACAACCGCGATGACGTCATCGACGGCGAACATGAGGCGACGGATGCCCAGTGCATTCACCGGCGCGTTCATGGGTCCGAACCGGATCGCCTCAGGGGTGTGGAACTTGTCCAGCTCGATCCCCTGCCCGTCTGGAGTCCGCAGCGTGACGAGAGTGGCCCGCACATCATCGAGCCCGATCAGCTTGCCGACCAATGGCCCTTCAACGGTTGTCTCTCCTTCAACCGTCAGCCCCAGTTCGATAAAGAACTCCCTGACGGCCTCGAGATCGTCGACGACGATGAGGACGTTGTCCATCCGTTTAACCGCCATGGCTTTCCCCTCACTCGCTTCACTGCTGATGCCGCACTCAAACAAATCACACAAGGAAGTCCCTGACCAACCGGTCAGGGGATTCTGCGGCAAGTTCGTCGGAGTGACAAGAGGGTAACCGAGCTTTTCGCGCGGATTCGCGCCTCTCAGGCGAGGTGGCCCATGCGACCGCTTTGATAGTCGCGAATCGCCTGGCGGATCTCATCGTCGGTGTTCATCACAAACGGGCCGCGGCCGATGACCGGTTCGCCGATTGGTTCACCCGTCAGCACAAGCAGCCGGGACGGCGTTTGTGACATCACCCGCACATCGCTGGCCGCTCGATCCAGCTCGGCAAGCTCGACCGCCTTCACTGCAACATCGTTGACTGTGGTTTCCCCGGACTGGACCACAATCAACGCCGTGTGTCCTTCCGGCAGGTTGAGCAGAACATCTCCCCCGGGCGAGAGCTGGACATCCCACACATTGATGGGGGTAAAGGTCTTTGCTGCCCCGCCGGTCCCCTGGAATTCGCCAGCAATAACTCGCACTGTACCCGCATTGTCGGGAAGTGTAACGCGAGAAATCTCGGCATCCAGCAGGCCCTGGTAGCGGGGCGGAGACATCTTCTCCCTCCCCGGCAGGTTCACCCAGAGCTGGACCATTTCCAGGGTTCCGCCCTCGCGTGTGAACCGCTCGCTGTGAAACTCTTCGTGGACGACACCGGAGGCCGCGGTCATCCACTGCACATCACCGGCACCGATCGTCCCCTGGCTACCGGACGAATCGCGATGTTCGAGTTCCCCCTGATAAACGACGGTTACGGTTTCGAAGCCGCGATGCGGATGCTCGCCCACGCCCCGCGTCGCCCCGGCAGGCGCGAACTGGTACGGACCGGCATAGTCGAGCAGCAGGAACGGGTCGTACTGGTTTCCGCCCGCGTACGAGAACAGGCTACGGACGGGAAACCCGTCCCCCACCCAATGCTGGGGAACATCCCGGATAATGCGACGGATCGATTTCATTCCCTTGCCCCCTGGTGACCCGATGTTTTCTGGCTCTAGCGTTTCACGTTATAACTGGTGATCAGGTTCCGGTAGGCGGGCAGATGATTCGAGAACAGCGTCCCGAGCCCTTCGATGTCGTTTCGCCAGTCGCGATGCAATTCGCAGGCGACGCCAAACCAGGTCATAAGCTGCGCCCCCGCTTCCGTCATCCGCGACCATGCCGCCTCGCGGGTCGTCTGGTTGAACGTCCCCGAAGCATCCGCGACCACGAACACCTCGTATCCTTCTTCGAGAGCGGACAGTGCGGGGAAGGCGACGCAGACCTCAGTCACCACGCCGGCAATGAGCAGTTGCTTCCTGCCGGTGTCCTTGACCGCCTTGACGAAGTCCTCGTTGTCCCACGCGTTGATCTGCCCCGGCCGCGCGATGTAGGAAGCGTCGGGAAAGAGTTCTTTCAGCTCGGGGACCAGCGGTCCGTTGGGGCCATCCTCGAAGCTCGTGGTCAGGATCGTGGGCAGATTGAAATACTTCGCCGCGTCCGCCAGCGCGAGCACGCCGTTCTTGAAATCGTCCGGGGAAAAGTCGCCGACGATGTTGCACAGGCCCGACTGATGATCGACCAGCAGGACGGCTGCATTGTTCCTGTCCAGGCGGCGGTATGTGAAGCTCGTGCTCATCGCTTCCCCTTTGTTGTGATTCAGTCAGCACCTGCCCTGACTTGTATCGGGCGCCGTTCCGACAATCAAGTACTGTCTATTTTGTCAGTAGGGACATGGATGATGGCGGCATGGCCAGAACCACCATGCACAAGAAAGACAGGAAGTTGGTGAGCCGCCCGGTGGAGAAAACCATCGCGGCGATCGGACATGGCGTCATATTCACCATGTCACTCCTGCTGCCAATCGAGCTCGCCGATCCTGAGGTACGCGCCGAATCGAGCGAGCAGCGGAAGGGACGCGAGGCCGGGGAACGCTGCTTCGCAGGCCGAACCGACGGCCTTCGCCCGCCCAACGATGCCGAGGAACCGCTGGTGGCGATGACATGTCGTCAGCAATGAGACGAAGCCAACGTCCTTAAAAAGTACAAATCCCGCCAGCGGTCGCTCTCGCAACCATGGCGGGATTTGTTGCGACGAATCAAGTCGTGGCGACAGGACGCCTATTGAATCTTATGTCGCCCGCGCGATATCGCTCGCGTCTGAAGCTGCAGGGGGCGGCATCGCACTGCTGCTCCGTTGGACGGTCACCTCAACTTTTCTTTGACCTTCAGAAGCGCCATCGGGATGTCCGTACAGTGGACGTCGACTCCGAGACCGAGGCAAAGGAGATAGTCCTCTGCACTGCGGCCGGTCCAGCAGGTCACCTTGAAGCCTTGCTTCTGGGCTTCCTTCACCATCGTTCGCGACGCACCGTTGAGTTGACAGCAGATGGCGGTGGTTTTCAGGCTCTTCGCCTTTTCGATGATTTCTGCAGTGAGCGGCTTGCCGGTGATGAAGCTGGTGGGGACCTTTGCGTCGAGGCTGCGAATCTCTTTGAGGGGGCGTTCATCGAACGAAGTGTACACATAGACCGATGTTTCGGGTTTCTTCGCTTCGACGGCCTTGTAGAGCGTGCGGCAATACTGGCGAATGCGTTCGTCCGAATACAACGACTTGTTGCTGACCTTCATCTCCAGCTCGATGTAGACACCCGGCTTGTCCGCGAAATAGTCCAGGAATTCATCGAGAAAGAGAAAGCGTTGCCCCTTCTTGGAAACGACATCTTCCACCTCGGCTGCCAGCTTGTCTTCCACCGGGCCGCTGGAATTGTACGTCCGGTCGAGACTGTCGTCGTGCAGGATGACGAGCACGCCATCCCTGGTCATGCGAATGTCGATCTCGAATGCACGGATCCCGTTCTCATAACAGGAGCGAAAGGCATCCATGGTGTTCTCTTCATACTCCTGCGCGCCGCCACGATGAGCCAGCACGAGCGGTCCCGCCTCCTGTGCGAGAGCACAATGCGCCGTGGCGAGGAAGCCGAGGGAAACGAGCAGGAACTTTCTGCAATTCCATTTCATGGGAAGGAGCCTCAAGAATCGGGAGGGAGCCAGACAGATCATTTTCCGATACCGCGAATGCCGTGTCAGCGGAGTTCGTGTCTGGCCGACCCCGCCGACAATCACTCAGGGGCAGTTTCAATTCGATCGGCCAGTATACCGGATGATGTAAAAAGTCGCGCCCGTGTGCGCGAGGCGGCCCGTTCGCGGTATCATGGTGCCGAAGACAGCGGTATCGTCGGAGTCAGGCTGGTCAAGCTGCGAATGCATGCAGAAAGGGGCTCCCCATGCGACGGCAAATTGTCGAAATGGTCTGCCGGGTCATCGGTCTGGTGGCAGGGGCAGGAATGATGTGTGCGGCCGCCACGGCGGATCTGCCCGTCAATCGCTGGACGCCGATCGGCGAGGGGAAATTCACCGTTCCGCAGGACGCACACTATCCCGACCTGATTGGCTACGACCTGGTGTGGGTGCCAGGCATCGAGAAGGCGGTCGTTCTGCCGACGTTCAGCAAGATCGAAGCCAACTTCTGGAAATTTTCGCTTGATAAACCGGAGTGGGTGCGTCGCACCGGGACGACGCCCGAGGGAATCGTTCCCGATCGCCATCCGAACATCAGTCCGCGGGCCTGTTGCTGGCTGCCGGGATTGAAGCGGATCTTGTACCTGAAGGAGGAATGGAGGTATTCACGCGTCAGAAAGCCCGTCTCGGGCTGGCTGGTCAATCCCGAAGACGGTCGGTGGGAGCCGCTCGAAACCGACCTGTCGATGAGCGACCGCTCCGCGGACTTCAACCGCATCGCCGACCGCGATGGAATGCGGCTTCCCCTGTGGGGGACGCTCGTCTACGACGGGCACAACCACGAGGCGGTCTCGTTCGGAGGGGGCGGAACCTGGGGCCGAGTCGGCAAGGAACGAGAGATAGTGAAGCCGGGCGACTGGATCTATGACGAAGCCACGGGACGCTGCCGCTGCCTCACCCCGGAAGATGCCGGCCAAGTGACCGAAGCGAGGCGCTGGTATCCGGCCCATTGCGGAACGTGGACGTTCTCCGAGCGGACGAAGCAATGGAATCGGCTTCCCCAGCCGCTGAGAGATCAGCCTTCCGGACGCATCCTGCCGGGGATGGCCTATGATGCCGACGAGAAGAAGATCGTGCTCTTCGGCGGCGACGATCTCGCACGCTGCCTCGACGACACCTGGATCTACGATTGCACGACACGCACCTGGTCCGAAGTCCGCCCGCCGGTCAAACCGCGTCCCCGCGCCGGCCAGGCGATGGTCTACGTTGCCGACGCGAAGGTGATTCTGATGGCGGGAGGTTACGCCGCCGGCTGGAACAAGCTCGGCGATGTGTGGGCCTACAGCGTCACAAACAACGAATGGACGCTGCTCGGGACCGGCAATCCTTCCGGAGCAGGCAAATCGGCGGCGGCGACGCCCGCCGCCGGCCTCGGCCTTCCGGTCCGTACGACTTACGCCTCCGCGGTCTACCTTCCCGATCAAAAAGCGGTCCTGCTGGCCGGGTATCCTAACCCACGTAACAACAGGAACATCCACACCTGGCTTCTCAAGCTCGACCTCGCGAATGCCCCCCGACTGACTCCCGAACCGGTCGCCCCGGAGTCAGCATACCATTGTAAGAGCATTCGGAATGCGACCCTCCTTCCGCACGAATGGGAAGCAGGCGAGAACAAGCCGGGCGATCCGGAAGCCGGTCGTCAGGAACTCGCCAGCCTCCCTGCCAACACCTGGGTCAGGCGCGAGGGGCCGACGCGCTCGCCTCACCGCGAATGGGGTCACTACGCGTACGATCCCGTATCGAAGAAGGGGATCGCGTGGGGAGGCGGTCACAGCGCCTATGCGGGGGCGGAGATCAGTGAGTACCGTCTCCTCTCCAATCACTGGCGGAGCATGGCTCAGCCCACCAACTACAATCCGATCTGGCTGCACGGAATGGTGGGTGGCCCGCCCGGTGTCAGCCTTTCCGGTTGGTCGCTACTCCCCACGCACGCGCGAAAGTCGTATGGGTTCGACGCCGTCAGCGGCATGTACATTACGTACGTCGGCGACGTTTACGATCCGCGGCTGCACACCTTCGTCGCGAAGATCGGCGAATGCCCCGGCAAGTACGGCGTGGCGACGCAGGTATCGTTCGTGTCGACGCCCCACGGCCTCTACGGCTACAGCACCAAAACTCTCGCCAGGCCCGACGTGAAAGGAGGCAGGTGGGACGTGGTCGCGACCGACGGCCCGGAGCACGACGAGTTTCATCATCTGTGCTATGACTCTACCCGCGACCGCATCCTCTATTTCGCCGACAAGGCAAAACAGGTCTGGACGTTCGATTTCCAGACGAAATCGTGGAGCGGGGAAGAACCGGCCGGCCCGCTGCCTCCCGCGCTGACCGGCGACTCGACGTACATTCCGGAGATCGATGCGGCCCTGCTGATCTTCGGCGAAAAAGGGAGCAAAGAGGAGACGATGTACTTCTACAAGGTCGGCGAGCGGAAATGGTATTCCGCTCCCTATGAAGGCGACAGGCCGCAGCGCATTAACGACATTGGCCTCAACGCCTCGCCGCATTACGACCCGGACCTGAAGCTGCTGATCCGCTTCACCAGCCTCGGTTCCCCCTGGATCAACGTACATGTGCTGCGTCTCGAGCCGGAGACACTGCCGCTGACACCGCTGCGCTGACGCCGACTCTGGCCTGCTTCAAGAAACTCTCAGCTCGGCCACTACGCAACAATTTTCGAGCCAGCCGCCGGGACGACGCGACCGGGGACTGGATTTGAACTCCAGAACCTGCGTGTCACCTGAACCGTCCTGTCACCAGTGACATCCACCGGCACCACTGTCGCTCGAATTTCCGCGGTGCCCGTTCAACCCGACCGCAGGCAGCAAACAATTGCACGTCACCCCGTCTCCAGACAGAAAAAAGCCTACCGCCGCGAGCGACGATGGTTTTTTTTTCATCAAGCCGGGGTGATTGAACGGTAATTGAACTTTTTGTCGCCGGAGTCCGGGGCAGGGAAACCGGGCCGCGACGGCAGTTGGATGACGGAACCGCCGACCAAGGTCAACTACTTAAGTACCGTAACAGGATCCCCCTGCACCATTTCAACTCACCCGGCTCCAGGTGGCGAAGGTGGCCTTCTCCGGATTGTGGATTCGGAGGGAGACGAAACAACCGATTCTCCGGCTTTGTCTCCATTCACAGACCGTCACGGCGCAGCAGCGCGACACCTCGTTGCCGGCAAGTTCAATCAACGTGCCTGCTGATGACTCCCAACGCACCGCTGTCCGGCCTATCGCCGTACATTGCCAGGACCGTACATTGCCAGGACCGTACATTGCCAGGAAGAGTACCGCGCGTCCTTCTCGGCGGCATGCCTGGCGGATACCACGAGGCGTCATTGAGTGCTCCTCGCCGCCACCGGCCGCAAACCGGTATTTCTTTGAGATCAATGATTGTCGAAGTAGACTGGATGGATCATGCTGTTGCCGAGACCTGGAGTTGGTACCCTTGCTGTTCTGGGGAAGTAAATCCGATGATGAACCACCGAGTCGCATTCTCTCTGATTTCATTCGCTGTGATTCTTGGCATTCATTCCGCAGGTGTCATCGGTGCAGAGCCAGAAACCTTTCCCAGCATGGGCCGCATCGAGCGTCACGATCCGCGGTTTGATACACTCATCGACCGCAGCGCCCACCTTCAGAAGCTGGCCGATGGATTCTCCTGGGTGGAAGGGCCGGTTTGGGTTCCGAAGGACGGCGGTTACCTGCTGTTCTCGGATACGATTGAAAATACGATCTGGAAATGGCAGGAACCCAGCGGCAAAAGCACGTTCCTCAAGCCCAGCGGCCTGGCCCAGGTAACGAACCCGCTTCGTGAGCCCGGTACCAATGGCCTCACGCTCGACACTGACGGCCGACTCGTGGCGTGCGATCACGGCAATCGGCGCATCTACCGTTTGGAGAAGGACGGAAAGACGAGGACCACGCTCGTCGATCGCTATCAAGGCAAGCGACTCAACAGCCCGAACGACCTCGTATTCAAATCGAACGGCGACCTCTATTTTACCGATCCCCCCTATGGCTTGATGGTCAAAGGATCGAAAGAGTTCCCCGGCCGGGAGCTCGACTATTGCGGCGTGTACCGCCTCTCAAAGGACGGTGAACTGACGCTCCTGACGCAGGACATGAGCCGGCCCAACGGGATCGCCTTTTCGCCGGACGAGAAGACGCTCTACGTCGCCAACTCCGATCCCGACCGTGCCGTGTGGATGGCCTTCGACGTGGAAGCCGACGGCACCCTTGGGAAGGGCCGACTCTTCTTTGACGCGACCCCGTGGGTCAAGGCGAAGCAGCCCGGATTGCCTGACGGCCTGAAGGTGGACGAACACGGCAACCTGTTCGCTTCGGGACCGGGCGGAATTCACGTCTTCTCTGCGGATGGAGTGCACCTGGGCACGATCAACACGGGCGTCCCCACGGGAAACTGCGCCTGGGGTGAGGACGGCAGCGTCCTGTACGTTATGGCGGACAAGAGTATTTGTCGTATCCAGACCAAAACCAGAGGCGGCAAATGACAGTCGCGTCCTGCTTGAACTGATCCGCCGGTGAGCGGCGAATGATCGGGCCATTTCCCGTCGACCCTTTGCGTAACCTTGCAATCAGGAACGTCGAGGAAATTTCCATCAATCAACCTGGTGGACAGCCGCGCTCCCCGCCCGTGACGAGACGCCGCTTCGTTGGTTCCACGGCAGCTCTCGCGGCCGCCTTGATGCCTCCCAGTGTCAGGCGCGCCTGGCCGAGGTGCCGCCGCAGCAAGGCTCGTTGAAGGACATCAAGCACGTCGTCCTCCTGATCCAGGAGAACCGCTCGTTCGACCATTCTTTTGGCACGCTGGCCAGCGTGCGCGGCTTCGGCGATCCGGTCGCGCTCAGGCTGTCCAACGGCAAGTCTGTTTTCTTCCAGCCCGATCCCGAGAACCCCAACGGCTGCCTGCTTCCGTTCCACCTCGATACGTGGGCGACGAGCGCGCAGAAAATCCCGTCCCTGAGCAGGGCACAGTTCGGGGCGGCCTGCCGTCCCGCTCCGAAATTTCCCGACTCCGGGCAGCGCGCCCGGGCGCAAGAGAAAGGCCCCCGAAAACAGACACCGCGGGATCGGGCATGAACATGGGTTGCTGAAGTGCGTTTGCAGCCTCGCTCGCCTGAGCCCTAGCGAATTCCAGGCAGCCAGCCACTCAAACTTCCGATCCAGTGAACAGTCAGCGCGAGTCCGGCCCCAACAAGGCCGCTGAGCCCGATCCACCCCAGTGAGAAAACTCCCTGGCGTCGAAGTTCCCTGTTCGACGTCATGGTGATGATCAGCGGGATATTCGCCACCACGCTTGTAATGCTCGACAGGATAATCCCGTTGGCACCCGTGTCGATCGGAATTTTCTCTCTGCCGGCCAGCGTGGCTGCCGCCGTGATGGACGATGCGCTCGACAGCAGACCTCCAAGGACACTCACGACGTAAAAGCTGGCAGCGCCGAGATGCCTTTCGGCAAGCGCGCCCAGGACATTCAAGGCCAGGAACACCAGCCCGAACTTCAACACGGCGCTCAGTTTGAACGGCGACGTGACCGGGATGTCCGGGGGCTGGTCGTTTCCATCCTGCCGCGCAGCACGACACCACAGCAGGACGGTTGAGAGCAACATCAGCACGAATGTCGTGGCGCATCGGTACAACGCCTGAGGAGCGAAGATTCCGACAATCAACGCATTGCGAATAAGCATGGAGCCCGTCGCCAGGATAATTCCCTTGCGAGCGGTTAACGTGAGTTCCTCGCCGGCCACGGCGACGCGGCTCATCAGTTCGACGATGACCTTGCGGCTGTTGACCAGCCCTCCGAAAAATGCCGTCAGCTCCATCCCCCTCGGTCCGAGCGTCTTCAGCAGGATGTAATTCACGAACCCGATGGCGGCGATCGCAATCACGGCAATCCAGTTCTCCCTGGGAGCCATAAGTCCCCACGGATCAATCGCGTGATCCGGCAGCACGGGATAGATTACGCACGCCAGGATGGCCAGCAAGATCGCCGAACGAATTTCGTCCGACGTGAGGCCCAGGGCAAATCCGGAGATCGGTTCTTTCAGCGAAAGGTAGGCGGCCGTGATGATGCACGCCGCCAACGGGGTGAAGACGTGACCGAGGCCGCACATCACGCCGGCAAATCCCACGACGGTCAGCGCGACCGAAGTCGTGAGCGCCAGTTGTTGATCCTTGAGCATCTCGCGCCAGTTCATCAGGCCCACGAACAAAGCGACGAAGAGCATCGCGATAGGGCCATACGCACCGCCGAGCAGGCCCCCCATGCACCCCAGCAGCGAGGTGAGCGCGAATGTGCGCACGCCCGCCTTTCCCCGATGTTCTCGTTCCAGCCCAACGAACGTCCCGGCAGCGACCGCCAGGGCCATCTTCATCAACGTCTCGGCAAAGGGCCAGAACTCGCTTCGTTGGAAAAACGATGCTGGCCCGGAGTCGGCGAGTATCAAAAACGCGTTCAATGGTCCGGTGTCCCACGGTGCTCCCCCCTCCGGAAAGATTTACGGGAAGCGGGAGCATCGACTTTGAGGACGCTGGGGCAAGGCCCAGGGTGGGTGCCGCGTCCGAAAGTGATCATGCCCGGCAGGTGGATGGTCTCCAGCCATGTCGGCTTGCCGCTGCCATCAGAGCTGCGGTGATGGACACCTGGAGCTTACAATTTCCGTCGCGAATGTGAAGATCGAAACGCGCCGCGGCGGGGATCTCGACTGTACTCTTTCGGTACACTCGAGCCCCCGTGCGAATCGTGCCGACAATGACGCGAGGAGAAAGTCGGGAGTGGACCGAGGAGGGCGATTCACGCCCTCGCTATCGGCTCTCGACTTTCTCCACTCTCCTCTCGACTCGCGAAGCGAGTCGGGGTGACAGGACACCGTTAGAACTTCTTACCCGGCTGTGGCCGGGTTGCAAACACCGCAAATCATCGCTGATGATGCGGGTTCGGGGCGAGAGATAGTGAGATTGCCATCACGGCATGCCTCAGGTTCGATCGGTCCGGCTCGTCAATGATGGCTGCATTCCCCCCGGAACTGACTATGGCTTCATCTCGGAATTGTACTCGCCAAGCCGGTCCTTCTCCGGCAGGTGGTCCTGAAGTCGAAAGTGTGGCCGCTCATGGGAGTTAACATAAGCAGCGATGTCGAGGCATTCTTCATCCGTCAGATCGGCTTCATCGAGTGGCATGGCAACCTTGAGCCAGGACGCCAGTTTGGTAATATCCGCCAAGCCGGCACCGTCGTTATAGGAACGCGGGCCCCATACCGGCGGATTGTCATCGTTTCCCTGTCCGTCACCGCGATGGCAGGAGGCACAACGCTCGGAGTAAAGCGTCTTACCTCGGTCGCGATTGGCTTGGTTCACGTCGATCTTGAGAGGGGGAACCGCATTGGGTCCGAGCGAGCGTTCAGCGTTCATCCTCAGAGGTTGGTCCGTCGACAGCCAGGTAATGTAGGCGGCGATTGACACAGAAACTTCGCTGCCCAGAGGAGGGCGAGTGCCGTTGCAGCTTCGCATGAAGCAGTTGAGAATGCGGTCTTCGAGGGTTATGACTCGCTTCTCGCGCGAAGACCAGGCGGGATAGGCAGTCGCCACTCCAATGAACGTCGCGGCTTTCGGGTCTGCACCGTTCTTCAGATGACAGGAGGTGCAGTTGAGGCTGTTCCCGACAAAGGGTTTTGACAGCGGATGAGTTGCCGTCTGTTCAACGAGGATTCGCCCGCGTTCAATCGCTTCGCCTAGAGGACCAGGCGGAAGAGTTTCTGCTTTCGGCCTGGATTCCCCTGCGGTCGCGAGGCCAAGCCCAACAAGGCCGCTGCAACAGATGCAAATCCATACCGCCACCTCTCCGCTTCGATTCATACTCCACACCATCCTTCCATGTTTTCAGGCAATCGGAAGCCACCGTTTTTCCATCACTCAATGGATGGGCAGATAGCCGTAACCATCCATCTGTCGGCTGGCGATGACGGAGAGCGCGGAATCCGCAATGGCGATTGACTTTTCGACGACGGATTCTTCATATCCCTTGTAGTTGAGCGCCTGGCCACAGACAAACACCTCCACACCGGCTTCCTGGAGTAACCTGATCAGCGGCAAGTTCGGATTACGGTCGACCCCAAACCTCGCCTGGTAGAACTCGTCTTTCAAGACCGCTCTGGTCGCGTCGCCGTGGAGGACAACCGCCAGTTTGATGTCGGACGCCTTGAGTCCGGCCGCGCCATACAGGTTGAGCAATCGCGCGGCCCGTTCCAGCCCTTTATGAACGGCGTCCGCCGGCGCCGCGGACGTCACGTCGAGCAACAACTTTGCTCCGGCACGCGGCTTTTCCACGGCATGGGCCACTGCCACAACGCCGCCGTATCCGGCGACAATGGGATACTGAGGCGGTTTCAGACCGGGCGTCGGACTCTTGGTAAACTCGACAAGGTAGTTCTCTTCGAGAAAGCCTTTCACCTCGCGCGTCTTGAGAAACCCGCTTTCGACGATCTCACTTTCAAAGACCTCCTGCCCCGCCCGGACGTGGTTCCATGTCCATTCCCTGGTTTTTCCCGGAATGCGGTGATAGTCGATCACGATGACGCGACCTCCTGGCTTCAAAGCGCGGCGGAGCGAGGCCATCGTCTTCAGCGGGAATTCAAAGTGGTGATAGGTGTCACAGATGAAGGCGACATCCACTGAATCCTCAGGAAGCTCCGTCGAGTCCTTTGTGCAGAGCACTGTCTCGACGTTCTTCTGGCCCCGCCTGGTGCTGGTCGCCTGGATATGGTCGAGGAATTCCTTCGCGATATCCACCGCGATCACGCGTCCCTTGTCGCCGACCGCATCTGAGAACATCCGGGTGAATAATCCGGTCCCAGCGCCAATGTCCGCCACCGTTTGCCCGGGTTGGATCTGACAGGCTTCCAGAATCTTCTGACGTTGGTGGAAGACCTCGCGGCTTTCGATCTCGAATCGTTCGACGAACTCCTGGGGATTCGGGTTGCGGAACGTGTCATTGATGCCGGGTCTGACGCTTTTCTCCTGAGCAACGACTCCGATGTTCCCGAAGATCAGGCACGACACAAACCCGGCAAGAACTACTACTCGATACATGCAGGACATACCTTCCCCCCCCCTGTCATCGGATCAGGTGTATGCGTTTTGGAGAATTACGAAAAGGGCAACCGCGAGGATGGCGATGGCGAACACCTTCTGCAAAACAGGTGCAGGCAATCGCCGGCCGATCTGCTGCCCGACGAGCAATCCGGCGATGCCGCCGAGAACGAACCAGACAGTGACACCGGTTGGGGCCGACCGTCCCGCAGACCATTGGGAAAACAGTCCCGCCGCGCTTACGAGGACGATCACCAGAAGCGACGTTCCGACGGCCCTGTGAATCGCCATACCGCTGAACAGCACAAGCGCCGGGACGACGATGAACCCGCCCCCGATTCCGAAGAGTCCAGACAGCACCCCGACAACGACGCCCACGAGAATCAGTTGAACCGCACAGCGGGAAGTCAGCATCAGTTCGCCTCCGGCGTCGCGTTGGCAAGCCGGCGCGGCAGGACTGTTGTTCGGCCAGTCGGACGAAACGGTGGAGTCTGTGCATGCCGACTGTTGCCAGAGCCGAACGGCGACCACCGCCATAAGCCCTGCAAACATCAGCAGGAGCATCGATTCGGATATCAGGCTGCCCAGCCAGGTTCCTGCCGGAGCGCCGAGCATCCCCGCTGCGGCGAAGAGCAGCCCTGTCCTCAGTTCAACCAGACCGCGTTTCCAGTATGTGAGGAAGCCCGCCGCAGAGATTGTCCCGACGGCAGCCAAGGAGGTCACAACTGCCTCTTTCGCCGAAGCGCCAAGCCCGTAGACCAACAGGGGCACAGCGAAGATCGCTCCGCCACCCCCAGTCATACCCAGCGACAGGCCGATGATGGCTCCAAAGAACAGGGAAAGTCCCCACATCATTGGTGCCCATTTGATGCCGCCGATTTTACAAGCGGCAGCCCCGCCTGCAACCAGGCGTTTAACCCACCCGCCATGTTGGTCACTTCAAAACCGGCACGCTGTAACAAGCTGGCAGCGATCGCCGACCGCCCTCCCCCCTGGCATTGCACGACAATCGGTTTCCTTCGATCGATGGCCTCCATTTCGCGCAGCAGCTTACCGAGGAACCGATGCTCAGCGCCGGCAATATGTCCCGCCTGGTATTCGGTGAGTGCCCGGACATCAAGCAGCGTTACGTCGCCGCTTTCGATGCGAGGCTGCAACTCCTGCGGAGCGCGCGACGGGTACGATTGCGTCCGCAAACCTGCCTGTCGCACCGCCTGGGCGTCGAAGAAACCTTTGACATTGTCGATCCCGATGGATCGCAAACGACGCAAGTGGTCCGGCAGCGCCGTCTCATCGCTCAGCAGATAGATCGGCTGCGAATAGTCCACGAAGAAGCCGGCCCACTGGACGAGTGTCTCGGACGGAATGTTGATCGTTCCTGGAACATGGGCTTCCGCGAATTCCGTCGCCGGCGACGGGTCGATCACCAGGTATTGCCTGGCAATCTGAGCGAGCTCCGTTGGAGAGACGACCTCCACAGGAGCCAGATCGCGGATCAATGCAGGCCCGACCTTGTTCACCCGCTTCATCACCGCAAAGTAATACGGTGTCTCCGGCTGCTCGGAGAGGATGTAATCCACGAACCGCTGCTCATCGTCGAACTTGAGCGCCGGATTGAATCGCTTCTCGTATCCAACCGTGCTGGAGGGGACCGCCCCGAGTCCCTTGCCGCATGCACTTCCCGCACCATGCGCCGGCCAGACTTGCAGATGGTCTGGAAGCTCAAGGAAACGCTGCATCGAGTGATAGAGTTGTCGTGCACCCACCTCGGCACTGCCGACGACGCCCGCTGCCGTCTCCAGCAAGTCGGGGCGTCCAATGGAACCGACGAACACGAAATCGCCAGTGAAGATGCCCATCGGCTCCGTCGCGCCACCTCCCTCATCAGTCAGCAGAAACGACAGGTGTTCCGGTGTGTGTCCCGGAGTGTGGACTGCTTCCAGCTTGACGTTGCCGATGCGGAACACGTCGCCGTGCTTCAGTAACTGTGAGTCGTACTGGTCAGCGTAGAGATATTTCCAATCCGCCGGTCCTTCATCCGACAGGTAGAGCTTTGCGCCAACGCGATCGGCCAGTTCGCGGGATCCAGAGACGAAATCGGCATGGATGTGCGTCTCGGCGGAGCCGACGATCCGCAGGCCTTCCCGCTCCGCCGCTTCCAGGTAAGGATCGACGTTACGGCTGGGATCAATCACCACTGCTTCGCCGGTCTTCTGACAGCCGACCAGGTACGAGGCATGCGCTAAAGCCGGATCATAGAAGTATTTGAGAAACATGGCTCATATCCCTTGTACGAGGTGGAAGGATTCTGGAATCCACATTCCATATTGTCAGCTGCAACCTGACGGGGTGGTCTCGCAGGCATTTTTTCGTTCGTTTGCGGTCACGGATTTGTCCCGCACCTGGTTCCAGGGCATCTTGCCCAGGAGCATCGCCATGCCGCAGGTGTCCGTGACGCCGGCGAAGACCAGGCCCGCACCGACGAAGGCCGCGAGACCGATCCAACAGGGATGGACGAACGCAGCCAAGGCGCTTCCGACCAGAACCAGGGTTCCCGCCGCGATGCGAACCTGTCGCTCCAGCGAGATCGCTTTCTTGCCACGAATGACTGGCAAGCCAGCCTGCTCCCAGGCGAGCATTCCCCCTTCGACGTTCACAACATCCTTCACGCCGAACGACAGCAGCCGCTCACACGCCTGCTTGCCCCGGCTTCCCGAACGGCAAATGACATAAAGCGGTCGGCTGGACCCGTTTTGCCTGTGATCCAGTCGATCAAGGGGAACATTCCGGGCAAATGCAACGTGGACCTCGCGGAATTCCACGGGTGTCCGCACGTCGATCAGGTCAACGTCCTGCCCGGTCGCTTTCAATTCGTGGAGTTGCTGAGGAGTGATGGTCTTGATGTTCATGGCAGGCTCCTGAAAATCCTCAAATGGGTCGATAGTTCGGAACTCTTTTGACTATCAGGCAAAAACGAGAGACGATCACGGGCAGGCTTCTGCCTCGCACCGCTCCTCGACGCATTTCATCAGGTTCTTCAGGTGAGGATCGACGACTCGGTAGAACACGTTGCGTCCCTCCTTTTCGCTGCTGAGAAACCCGCACCGCTGCATCAGTCGCAGATGCTCGGATGCCATTGCCGTCGGCAGTTCGCAGGCTTCCGCCAACTCCCCGACCGTGTACTGTCCGGCCAGCATCATCTGAATCATCCTGAGCCGATGCGGATGGGCGAGCACGCGCAGGCACTCCGCCGCCCGTCCGAGGGCTTCGAGGTCTGTCAGTCGCGGAGAAACAGTCTTGTTCGTTGGCTTTCCCATATACTCAAATATATCGGAACATTCCGAACTGTCAACCATTCTTTCCGGGGACAATCGGAGCTGTATTCAGGCTCGTCAGCGGGATGGGGCGCGAGCCTGGTTGGTCCGTAAGCGGACTTCACACAATCCCCAGATGGCTGGCCGAAACTGGCGGCGGGGTTTGAACTTCGCGATACGTTTCCCGTTCGCGCCTGACGTCAATCGCCACGCAAGTGCACCGAGGATTCCCGCAGTCAGAACCCGCCTGGTCATGACCAGGCTCAGGCATAAACCATTGCCACAAAACGAACAACGGCTCGTCGCGAGCGAGTCGCGACGAGCCGTTGTTGCCGTGAGTCGGGGTGACAGGATTTGAACCTGCGACCTCTGCGTCCCGAACGCAGCGCTCTAGCCAAACTGAGCCACACCCCGGATGTTCGTGATGCCGTCGCGTTCGGCGGCGCTGGGGGGCGCGGAATCCGGTAACGCAAGGGGGACACGATGCGTTGCATTCTACCAATCTCGCCGATGGCGTCAACGCACAAAGAGACACCCGAAAGCGGTTCCCGGTTCGCCGGATTTCTGGCTGGCTTTCCTCGCGGCGGCTGAGGCTTCCGCCAGTCGCCGAAATGCGACGGTTTCCCGGGATTTTCCGGGATTCTCCGGAGCTTTTTTGTTTCCGGGGGCGGGGAAGGCGGGTCGCTGGGGCAGCGTGAGGACCGCGATCTGGTCGTGCTGCGGGAACGTTTTCGCGGGCGAGGTGACCGATCACTCGTGAAAAAATTTGCGGTTTTTTCATCTGTCCGCGGGGGCGCCTTTGCCGCGGCCTGGTCGCCGTTCGCGTGGGCGGCTTTCGCTGGCGGAGCTCGAGGGTGCGTCTCCGAAGCGTCTCCGCCGGTGGGACGTGGTCACCGCGTCACCCCGTCACGCGCGGACGCGAACGATCCAGCCGTTGGCGCGGAGGCTCCCCAGGCCGTGGGGGAAGCGCAGCGGACCTTCGCCGTCGGGGCGGAGAGGGACCAGGGTTTCCAGTGTGAAACCGGCTTCGCGCAGTTGCCTCAGCAGCTCGCGGCGGCTGAAGACGTGCATATACATGTGCGGGACGCCCCGGTCGTGCAGGCGTTTGTCGCCGGCGTCGGCGTGGCCGAGGAGCTTGCGGAAGCGGTCCTTCAGGAGCCAGCGGCGGCCCTGCGGATCGAAGGCGTTGAACCACACATTATGAACGTGCAGCGCGAACTGCCCGCCCGGTTTGAGCAGCCGCCGCACGTGCCGAAGCATCGTCAGCCGGGCTTCCGGGCCGGCGATCATTCCCAGCGTGGCGAACATGCAGATGGCAAAATCAAACGTCCCGTCGGGAACCTGGTCGAGCTCGCAGAGGTTCGCGTGCAGCGTCTCGACGCTCACCCCGGCGGACTCCGCCCGCTCGCGGACAATCTTCAGCATTTCCCCGGAGAGATCGACGGCGACGACGTCAAAGCCGCGGAGCGCGAACTGAACCGAATGCCGGCCGCTGCCGCAGCCCAGATCGATCAGCCTGCCGGGGCGGGGGAACCACTCGGCCAGCAGGCGGGAATCGAATCTCGCCAGCCCCGAGTGCTGGATCGAGTCGTCGTACTCGCGGGCGATGTGCGGCAGGTGGGCGTATTCCCAGATCGCGCGGGGCACCCCCGGCGGCAGCTCCCAGTCGGGCACGCTCCGCGGATCACGCTGCCCGCCCGCATCATTCGAGTCGGCCATGACGCTCCGTCCGTCCTGATGTTCGTACTGTATGAACTCGGTTCATCATGTATCGGGAGGCGAGGCACACGCAAGGAACGTGCGCACGGCGCGCGGCCCGATGGCCCCCGGCTAAACATTTGCGGCGTGGATCGGAGAATTCGGCGAGGGTCGAGGAGGTGCGAAACCCGGCCGATTGCCGGGGCTATTTGGCCTGACGCTTGATGAGGGTGACTTCGTTGCCGGCCGCGTTGTAGAGGACTTCGTCCATGAAGGTCCGCATGAGCAGCACGCCGCGGCCGTAGGGGCGTTCGAGATTCGTCGGGTCGGTCGGATCGGGAAGTTGCGAGACATCAAAGCCCGGACCTTCATCGCGAATTGTAAAGCGGGCTTCCGTCGCGCTGAACGAGGCCTCGACATGCACCCGCCGCGATGAGTACGGCAACTGGTTCCGGCGCTGCTGGATCAGTTCGAAGTAGGCCTCATCATCCGTCTCGCGGAGCGTGGACTCCACCTCGAGATTGCCGTGATACATCGAGTTGGTGAGGGCTTCTTCCAACGCGACCGCGACGCGCATCCGCTGGGCCTTGTCGGGGCAGATCCCCAGATGGCCGAGCATCGGCTGCAGGTACGCGGGGAGCGTCAGCACGAGTGCCGGATCATTCTCGAACGTGAAACAGTAGGTCTGCCGGGTCATGCAGCTCTGCAGCTGCGACTGGTTCCAGTCGTCGCGAGATGCTTCCATGATGCTCTGCACCGTCCGCAGAAGATCCTGAGCCAACCGCTTCTTCGGGACGTAACTCGTCGCTCCTTCGCGGAGTGCCTGGACGGCGATGTCTTCGCTGCCGCGGGCCGTCATGAGAATCACGGGGATCCGCGGCGAGCGGCCTTTCAGGGCCGAGACGAGTTCGAAGCCGTTCATCCCGGGCATCGAGAGATCGGTCACGACCACGTCGGGGGCGTGCGCCTCGAGCTGACTGAGGGCGTCGCGGCCATCCGCCGCATAGACAACGCTCCACGACGAGTCCCGTCCGAGCAGGTCCCCGACCAGGCGGCGATCGATCGCCGAATCATCCACCACAAGCACCGTTTGCATACGCACTCCCGACTCACCCGGTCCACCCCGGAGCCAGACACGCTCAGCCCGGCACCCCGCCGGGACTGCTTCCGGGCGAGTCCTGTCGTCCTCACCTGGCAGCGGACTGCGATTCCCCGTTCACCGCGACTTTCGCCCTCAGGAGGAGGGTCACCGCCCGCACGGACGCGCGACTTTTCGCGACGCCCACTTCAAGAATCGCCAGATGATCTTACGCCGTTCGCCGATTCTCACCAAGGGAGAGCGGGAACGGGTTTGGCAGGGGAATGGGGACAAATGCTCGACCTCAACGAATCTGCCGGATGCTCCGCGACAACCGCCTGCGCCGCTGCTGCCGGATGCAGGGCTCGCAGGTGGTCGAGCGACGGCCTGTGTCCGGTCGCCTTGCCGTTCTTCGAGGCTCGAAGGGGAACCGGCGCTGCTTGACCATGCCGCTGTCGGTTTCCTATCATCAACCGCCCGCCGGGGCATCCCGCCCGCTGCCGAAATGTTGGTCTTTTCCCTGAACTGAGCCTGCGCCATGACGACCGTTCGCACCCGTTTCGCTCCCAGTCCTACCGGTTACATGCACATCGGAGGGATGCGGACCGCGTTATTCAACTGGCTGTTCGCGCGGCACCACGGGGGCCAGTTCATCCTGCGGATCGACGATACCGACCAGGCCCGCAACCGGGAGGAAGCGCTCGGCCCGATCCTGCGGGCGTTCCGCTGGCTGGGATTGAACTGGGACGAAGGCCCCGAAGTCGGCGGCCCGTACGGCCCCTATTATCAGTCCCAGCGGGGCGACCTCTATAAAGCGGCGGCGGACAAGCTGATCGCCGCGGGGAAAGCCTACCGCGACTATTCGACGCCGGAGGAAATCCAGGCGGACCGTAAACAGGCCGAGCAGGAGAAGCGGCCGTACGTCAACATCCGCCGCTCGCTTGACCTGACCGACGCCCAGCGGGAGGAACTCGACGCCGCCGGAAAGCCGTGGGTGCTGCGGTTCCTGGTTCCGCGCGGCGAGACGATCGTGCTCGAGGACGCGATTCGCGGGCATGTCGAGTGGGACACCTCGCTCATTGTTGATCCGGTGATTGTGCGCGCGAATGGGAGTCCGCTCTACAACTTCGCGACCGTGGTCGATGATGCGCAAATGCAGATCACGCACGTGATCCGCGCCGAGGAACACCTCTCCAATACCCCCGTGCAGATCCTGCTGCACCAGGCGCTTGGCAACACGCTGCCCGTGTTCGCGCACGTGCCGTACGTTGCCGCTCCCGGTTCGAAAGAGAAGCTGAGCAAGCGGAAGATCGAGCAGTACCGGAAGAATCCGCAGTTCAAGCGGCTCTTCGAGCGGGCGGACGAAGTCTTTCCGCGGCTGGGGCTGAAAGGCTCGGAAGCTCTCGATCCGGTGATGGTTGAGTACTACGAGCGGATCGGTTACCTCCCGGCTGCCGTCCTGAATGCCCTGGGACGCCTCGGCTGGTCGCTGGACGACAAGACGGAAATCATGTCGCTGCAGACGATGATCGAGAACTTCACGCTGGAGCGGGTGGTGAAAGCGCCCGCCGGCCTCGATCCGGACAAGCTGTTCAGCTTCCAGGGGCACTGGATGAAGGAGTTGCCGCTGGAAGAAAAGGTCGAGGGCTGCCTGCCCTACCTGATTCAGGCCGGGCTGATTGCGGACCCGCCGAGCGAGGAAACCCGCACACGGGTGCGGCAGATTGTCGAAGCACTCGGCGATCGGCTGAAGATCTTCAGCGACATCCTCGATGCCGACTACTTCTTCACCGATGACATCCGCTACGACGAGAAGGCGTTCCAGAAGCGCGTCCGCAAGGAGGGGGTGCCGGCACTGCTGGCCGAGTTCCGCGAGCGCATTGCCAGCATCGAACCCTTTACTGTCGAGGCCCTCGAGGCGGAACTGACCTCATTTGCCGCTGAGAAACAGGTTTCCACGGGCGACCTGATCCACGCGCTCCGCCTGAGCACCACCGGTTCACCGGTCGGCCCCGGCGTCTACGACTGCGTCGTCCTCCTCGGCCGGGAGAAAGCGCTCGCGAGGATTGACGCCGCGCTGAAGCGGGCAGGGTGAGACATAGACTATAGACTATAGACTATAGACTATAGGCTAAAGGCTATAGGTACACTCACGCTCTGTTGCTGGTGCGTGCCCTGGTTTCTCCCCTCTCTCCTCTCTCCATTCGACTCTCTAATCGCTATGGCGATTAAAATCGCCATAGCGATTGTGCGGGCATCGGAGGAAACTGCGGAAACTCGCCGGGCCGCGGACGATACTTGCCTCAGGCGCAGAGTATTCAGACACCGCGACGGGCACCACGACGCTGAAACGAGCCAACTCGGGTCCGTTCAGGAGACCCACGGTGCGAGTCGGGGCGGCCGCTCCCGCGCCTGCGTGCCTCATTTGATCAGCAGCTTCGTGCCGATTAACTGACGATGCGGAATTCGTGGTGGACCGCGGCTTGTACTTCAGAGGGGCCGTTGCCGCAGTGGGGGGTATCCGTTTCCTCATCTGAAAAGCATCCTCGATGAGCAGCAAGCACATTGCCGTCATCTTTCGGGCAGACGCGACGGCTGCGCAGCAACTCTCGGAAGGACTTGAGGCAGAAGGGCTGGAAGTGATCGCGGCTTCCAACTCCGATCATTTCTATCATGTGCTCAACCACCAGCGCGTCGATCTCGTCGTCATCGATCAGGACCTGAACGGCCTGCTTTCGGGAATGGAAATTCTCGAACGGATCTTCAGCGAATTGCTGCGCCCCGCCACGGCGCTGATCGGCCAGCTGGACTCCACGCAAATGGAGAAGGCCCGGCGACTCGGGATCGGCACGATCCTCTCCCCGGCCACCGAGGTCGGCGAAATCCTCACCTCGATTCGCGCCCTGCAGGCGAAGCATGCGGTTTCGTCGCAGCTGATTATCTCCTCCGCCGCACGACTGCTCGTCCGCGACCAGGCGGACAAGATCAAGCCGCTGCCGCAGCTGCTGATCAAGCTGTGCACCTATCTGTCCCGCGAAGACCTGTCGATGCAGGATCTCGCGAAGGACATCGCAGTCGACCCGAAGATCACCGCGCAACTGCTGAAGCTCACCAACAGCACGGCCGTGGGGCTTCGCCACAAGGTCACGAAAGTCCTCGACGCGGTGACCATTCTCGGGGCGCGACGGACGATCGCCCTGATCCTCTCGGATGGCGTGGTCCAGGCGCAGTCGGGCATGGCAAGGCGACTCCCGGACTGGTTCCGCATCTGGTATCAGCAGCGTTCGGTGCTGATCGCCAGCGCGGCCTCAGCATTCGCTCGGCATCTTGACGACGTCTCCGCCGATACGGCCTTCATCCTGGGGCTGCTTCAGGATGTCGGTATTCTGGTCCTCGGACACGCCTATCAGGACCGGTACTTCGCCCTTCTGCAGCGGGTGAAGGAAGTCGGCCAGATCCACCTCGAATTTACCGAGCGGCAGGATTTCCGGGTGAGCCACGACGAAGTCTCGGCGGCACTGCTGCAGAAGTGGGAATTGCCACAATCAATGATGGAGCTCGTCCTCGCCCACCACAGCAGGGACGACAACGCGCATCGCTCCGAGACGACTGCCCGATTCCTGCACACGATGCGCGTCGGCGAGGCGATTGCCAACCTGGCCGACAATTGCAGCCCGCACCGTTACAAGACGCTGGCTCAGCTTCTCGCCCCCTATGGAGTGGCGAGTGCTTCCACCTGTCGGCTGTGCCTTGCGGAAGCGGTCGCAAAGGCCGCCGAATCGAGCCAGCTCTTTGCGATTCCCGTCCCCGACGAGGCCGCCCTCAACAAGGCGCTCAGCAGCCTGCAATTTTCGACGGAGGGGGACGAGTTTCTGCGACTCGACGAACCCGGTGAGAATGTCATTGAACCGGTCGCACTCCCCGACGGCACTGGTGGAAAGGGAAAGCAGACGATTCTGCTGATTGCCGACCAGCAGCCCATTATCGATCTGCTGACCAAGACTCTCAACCCATTGGGCTTTGTGGTCGTAAGCTGTCAGTCGGAAGCTGAGGTGCTGCAGCTCGCCTCGGCAGCTCCGGTCATTTTCTGCGACTCGCATTTGGAACATCAGACCGGGCTGGAGATCGTCCGCGCGGTGCGCGCGCAAGGCGTAACGCAACCGATCGTGATGATGAGCAGCGACCGCTCGCGGGAGATGGTGCTGGACTGCATCGACGGAGGGATCTCCGCCTTCCTCGTCAAACCGTTCGACCGCGAAACACTTCTCGCGAAGGTCGGCAAGTTCGTCGAACTCGATGCGGACGTGCTCAGCACCGCACCGGCCGCCGTCTAGTTTTCGTTGCGGGCGGCCTTTGCCGCGATGCGGAGTGATTGGTTCGCTTCGGTACACTGCCGGTCGACGAGCGCCACTGCTTCCGGTTAATCCGGATTCATCAAGACGGGCCGAGTACGCGCCGCCCTGCTCCCCGCTCCGCCCCTCACCCTCGCGCTCTCTCCCCTCCGTACGCGCTCGCTTCCTCGACCGAGTACAGCCTCGCACTGAGCCGGTGTCTCCATTCATGGAAGAGGTTTTGTCGTGCGCCCCAGACGAACGTCCGCTGCGCACTTCTTATCAGAATTGCTCTTGCACGGGAATGCGCAATTCTGATAGGCTTTGAATCATGAATCGAGAGCCATGGAAAATCACACGTGAAATGTTTCTGGGGACGGAGGAAGTCCAGCAGCTGGTTGACTGGCTGGACGATCAGGTGCGGGCCGCTGCCCCTCCGGAGCGTAGCTCGTGCCGGCTGGACCGGCTGATTGTTCACGCCCTAATCTACTCGGGGCTGCGGAACAGCGAGTTCTGCCGGCTGCGCGTGCGGGATACGATTGCCGGCTGCGGCGAATCGATCTTCCAGGTGGTTGAGACGCCCCGGCAGAACCGGACAGTCTATGTCCCCGCCGCCGTGAGCGCCCTGATCGAGAAGTACCTGCGCGAGGATCGCCCGCTCTTTCTTCCCCCGGAGGTCAAGCCCGAGGATCTGGATCAGCCGCTGCTGTTCAGCGAACGCCAGCGGCCGTTCGATCGTACGGGACTCTATCGGCGGGTGGTTCGCATTCTGACCGCCGCCGGTTTTGGCGAGCGGGCCAGCGTGCAGCTCATGCGGCACACATACGGCTATCTGGCCTATCTGCGAACCGGCGGGAACCTGCTGTTCGTGCAGCGTCAGCTCGGGCATTCGCACCCGAACGTCACCAGCATCTATCAGCAGTTCGTCGAGGAATCGTACGCGGAGTTGGCCGACCGGATCGCCGAGGACTCCTCCGCCGCTCGCTCATCCTCGCCCCGTAATCGCCGTTGAACCCGCCTGCGCCGAGACGCAGACGACCCCCTGAAGTTTCGATTCCGACGGACTTATTCTTGCGAGAGGAGACGCCCCATGCGCGCTAACGAGACAACCCTGACGGCAGTCCGTGAACTGGTGGCGGACATACTCGGCGCTGAGACCGACGAGGTCGAGGCAGAATCACTGTTCTTCGATGATCTCGGCGGAGAGTCGATCGACTTTCTCGATCTGACCTTTCGACTCGAGAAGCACTTTAACATTCGCCTGCACTTCCGTGCCCTCGAACGGGAGCTCTCCGTCGATGAGACCGGGCGGTTGACGGCCGATTCGATTCAGCTTCTCCAGGCGAGACTCCCCACGCTCGATACGACGCCGCTCGAGGCCGAGCGGAAGCCACTTCGTTCCGTGTTGAGCGTGCAGGTCATCGCCGACGCGGTTCAGCGTGAACTGGATGCGTCCTCGACCGGTTCGGGAGCCGCCTGACGAACCGTCGCCTGCACGGCCCGGTAGTTGTGACTCAGCGGTTGTGACTCAGTAGTTGCGATACAGCGATTGCGTCACGTTCAGGGCGAGTGTTCGGGGGGTGGATCAAAAAAAATACCCTTGGCGGTGATTTCGACACCGGCAAGGGGAGCTTTGCATCAGTCTTCAGTCGGGCGGGTTATGGCCACCGGCTTCGCTTACGGGCGGCGGTCAGAATACTGGGGGCTCTCCACCCCCAGTATTCCGGACGTTGCTGCCGTTGCACGAAACCGATCATTCAGGCAAGTCGCGACGTCAGGCCGTGGCCATAACCCGGTTGATACGCGGAGCGATTAGATACCGCAGCAGCTCGGGGCAACCGGAGCGCAGCAGGTGGGAGCCGCGACGCAGCTGTGGCGGACCTTGCAGCAGCGGACGCGGGGAGCCTTGCAGCAGCGAACCTTCGGAGCCTTGCAGCAGCGGACCCGGGGAGCCTTGCAGCAGCGGGTCTTGTGGCAGCAGGACTGCTGGCAGCAGCTCGGGGCAACCGGAGCACAGCAGCTGGGAGCGGGAGCAACCGGAGCACAGCAGCTGGGGGCCACAGCCGGAGCCGGAGCACAGCAGCTCGGAGCCACTGCCGGAGCGGGGGCCGGAGCACAGCAGCTCGGGGCCGGGGCGGGAGCCGCACAGCTCGGAATCGCGTGGCAACAGCTCTGCTGGCCACAGGGGCCACCGAACCGGCTAAACAGGCCCGCTTCCGCCTGCGAGCCACCAACGAACACCATGAACGCAGCAGCAGTCAACGTCAACCATTTCATTATCGCCATCTCCTGGGAAAAGTAGTTTTGGGCGAATGACCTGTCTTCTTCAGATCCTCTTCGCCCGCTGCCACGGCCGGCGTCCACACCGACCGTGCCACAAGTTGGGCATTCCAGCATTGTTTTTCGGCATTACAGCAACTGGGCAGTCTGAAAAAACTAAAACAAACACACCCGACCTCGCCAACACCGTCAAGGGCGACAGTTGTAGCGATTATTCACGCGCCTCGCTACTCTACAGGCCACCATCTCCCTCATCTGCTTCCCGCTACCCAGCCCCCTTGGCCACACTTAACCCCCAAGCACATGCCTCCCCCTGTCTGAATCATTTCTGCGGGCAGGAGAAACGCCTCCCATTCCCGCCCGGCTCTCCGCGCAAGAACTTCAAATGAACGGGCAGGCGGTTCCGCGACGAGCCTCCGGGATCGCCGCGAAAGCATTCACGACCACGGAGAGTACCCCTGTCCCCCCCTCTTGCGGTAAGCTGAACAACGCGGCGCGTCTCACCTGGCGATGTGGAAGAACTCGGCGGCGGTCTCATGGGATGGATTTCGGCGATCTTCGGAACCGCGGGGCTGGTGAGCCTCGTCCCCGCCCTCTGGAAACTCCGGGGCCATCTTGCCGGGACAACCCTGCGGACCGCCTGGAACTGGGCCGCCGGGGGGATGCTGTTGTGGGGAGTCGCCTGGACCGCCTCCCTGCTCGATCCGGCGATCCCCGCGGGAATTGCCGATCAGCTCTGGTATGCGGCGGCACTGGTGCTGCTGTGTGCGCCGATTGCCGTGCTCGGGGCCAAACGTCCGGGGGCACGCGTCTGGGCGTGGTTCATTCTGTTCCCGCTGCTTCTCGTCCTCGGCTGGCCCGCCTGGTTCGCCTGGCGGGAAGGATGGCCCCCACGCGACCTGGTGCTCGTCGAACCCGCCTTCTGGGCGTTCGTGGCGGTCAGTATCATGGGCGTGGGCAACTACCTCGGAACCAGGTGGGCGTTCTCGGCCCTGCTGTTTGAACTTGCCTTGCTGTGCGTGGTGGCGCCGCTTTCGGCCTATCGCTGGAATTGGCTTCCCGGTCAGGAGTTGGGGCGAATCCTGGGGACATTCTCCCTCATTGCGGCGGTCTGGATTCCGCGGCTGACAGCCCCTCCCCGCCCCGTCGGAGCCCATGGCCTCGAACTGGTCTGGTGGGATTTCCGGGATTGGTTTGGAATTGTCTGGAGTCGGCGACTGCTCGAACGCTTTAATGAAATGTGCCGTCAGTCGCGGCTCCCGGTACGGCTGGAACTCGAAGGGTTCTGGTACCGCGACTCAGCCGGGGATCCTTCGGCCACCCCAGCCGATGCGGGCTCCCCGCCGACTGCCCATCCTTCCGAGAGATACGGGCTTCCCGCCGCCCCGGAAGTATGCGCCGGAATGGAGCGAACCTTGCGATGGCTGCTGCGTCGCTTTGTGGATCCGGAGTGGATTGATTTACGGATGACTCGTTCCGATCAGGCCCCCGCAGCCGATCCAGATTCCGGGGCGGACCGACAGGAAGTCCATTTGCAAAAAAGGGAGTTGATGTGAGTCAATCTCCAACGGATTCCACCCGCACGCGACTGCTCGCGCAGCGTCTGAACGGGCTCTCGAAGCTGGTCGACCTGACCTGCCGCCTGGCAGCCGAGCAGGATCTCGATCGCATCCTGACCCTGATCACCACGGAAGTGTGTCAGGCCCTGTCCTGTGAGCGCGCCAGCCTGTTCCGGTACGATCCCGAGACGCGCGAGCTCGTCACCCGCGTGGTCACCGAACTGGAGATTGCCGAGATTCGTCACTCGGTAGACGTGGGGATTACCGGCTGGGTTGCGCGTCATCGCGAGATTGCGAACATCAGTGATCCCTCGGTGGATCCGCGCTGGCTGCCGCACGTGGATCGCGAAACCGGCTTCCGGACCGAGTGCATCCTGGCCGCGCCGCTGATCTCGATTCACGAAGGGCGGATGCTCGGCGTCCTCGAACTGCTCAACAAACAGGGCGGGCAGTTCAGCGAGTTCGACGAGCATCTGGTGCAGGCATTCGCGGCGCACGCAGCCGTCGCCCTCGAGCGGGCGCAGCTCGTCGAGAATCTCCGCCGCACGCAGATGCTCGAAGCCTCCATCGCGCTCGCCCGCGACATCCAGGCAAGCTTTCTCCCCTCAAAACTGCCGGAGCTTCCCGGCTACGAGCTGGCGGCCTGGTGGCAACCGGCCGAAGGGGTCGGCGGCGACTACTATGACGTGATGGAACTGTCGGACGGGCGTCTCGCCCTCGCGGTCGGAGATGTCAGCGGGCACGGGATCGGTCCGAGCCTGATCATGGCGTCGGCGCGGGCCATGCTGCACATCCTGACCCGGACGGCAAGCGAACCCGAGAAGATCCTGAACCTGCTCGCCCAGTCAATTGCGCCCGATTTGAAGGAGGGACGTTTCATCACGTTCTTCCTCGGCGCGCTCGATACGCAGGTACATCGCTTCTCGTTCGCCAACTCGGGACACGCGCCGGCTCTTTATTTCTGCTCCCGCACCCGGGAGTTTCGCCGGCTGCGGAGCACCGGGTTGCCGCTCGGCGTGGCTCCCGAACGGCCGATCCATCGCGGCGAGGATATCGACCTGCTTCCCGGCGACATCCTGCTGCTGGCGACCGACGGCGCGATCGAGCAGCACAACGAGGCGTGGGAAATGTTCGGCCTGCAGCGGCTTCAGGACCTTATTGAGATACACAGCCACCTGCCGGCAGGTGAAATCCTGCAGCGGCTCCGCGAGGGGATTCAAGGCTTCTACCGGGACTCGCATCCCGATGATGACGTCACCCTGCTCCTGGTCCGTCGCGTGGACCGCTGAGATTTCGTCCCGAGGCATTTCAGCCGACATGACTGCCGGCATGCGAAAACCCGTCGCATCAGCCGCGACGTCAGGCATGATCCCCAGGGCACCTCACTGCTGAACAGGCAGCCGAGCCCCCCGCCGCCGGTGCGATCCGTTCACACTCACACGCCGCGTGACTACATGAAGCGCGGAGCCGGGAGCGGCATCACGCGCGGCTCTTTCAGCGGCGGCTCATCGTCGGGACGATCCCGCACGGTCAGCACGGGACACCGCGCGTGCCGCAGGACGAATTCGGTCACGCTGCCAAACAGCAGGTGCCTCAATCCCGTGCGGCCATGCGTTCCCATGACGATCAGATCGCACTGCCGATCCTGCGCCACCCAGCAGATGACATCGGGAGCGGGACCGGCATGCAGAATCCGCGTGATCTTCACATCGGGAAAAGCGGACTCGATCGCGTTCAGTTGATGCTCCAGCTGAGGATCGGCCGGGTGCACCTGTCCTGCGGCATCATACGACTCCGGAAGATCGAAGGCGTGCAGCAGCACCAGTTCTGCCCCGGTGCTTTGAGCAAGCCGGTCCGCATATTCGAACGCCTTCTGCGAGGTGCTCGAAAAATCGACCGGACAGAGAATCCGCTTGATAAGTTCCATGCGGCATCAGCCCCTCTCGCAGGATGCGGGAGCCGAGAAAAGTGGACGATACTGGACTCGAACCAGTGACCTCCACGATGTCAACGTGGCGCTCTAACCAACTGAGCTAATCGTCCGGTACAGCATGACATTAAGGACTCCGGGGCGACTCGTCAAGTTCGCACGAACTTTTCTGGAATCGTCGGGTCATCCCTTTTTTGCTCCGAGGCGAACCAATCGCTCCAAACCGGAGACTCGTCCCAAAGGGATCGGCGGGTCCCGACACCGGATCGATCCTCGGTTGACCGCCCGCCGGGTTTACCTAAGATAAACGCACACAACGAAAAGTGATTTCGTCGCCAGTCCCGGCGACGTGCTCCGATGTCGCGGATCGCGACGCCCTTTGTATCGGCGTGGCTGCGGCATGGCAATCAGTTCTTTCCCAGCCAGACTCATGATTCAGATTCAGCTTCCCGACGGTTCGGTCAAGGAATATCCGGATGAATCCACCGCGGGAGACGTGGCCCAGAGTATCGGGTCGCGACTCGCCGCCGCCTGTCTCGCCGCCGAAGTCAACGGCCGCATCGTCGATCTCAAGACTCCTCTTCCCGCCTCCAATGGCGAACCACTGAAGCTGAAACTGCTGACCGAGAAAGACCCGGCGGCACTCGGCGTGATGCGGCACTCCGCGGCGCATGTCATGGCCCGGGCGGTGATGCGTCTCTTTCCGGGCGTCGGACTCGCGTTCGGGCCCACCCTGCCCTACGGCTTTTACTACGACTTCGATCTCGACCAGAAGATCCGCGAAGACGACTTCCCCCGGATCGAAGCCGAGATGCAGAAGATCATCGCGGAAGCCGAACCGTTCGAGCGATTCTCCCTCTCCCGCGAGGACGCGCTGAAGTTCTGCGCCGACCTCGACCAGAAGCTGAAGGTCGAGCACATTTCGACCGGCCTTGCCGATCACCCCTCGCTGAGCTTCTATCGCCAGGGAGAATTCGTCGATCTCTGCCGCGGCCCGCACATTCCCGATGCCGGACGGATCAAGGCGTTCAAGCTGCTCTCGATCGCCGGTTCGTACTGGAAGGGAGACGCGAAGAACAAGCAGCTGCAGCGGCTCTATGGAACCGCCTGGTTCAGCCAGAAGGCGCTCGACGACTACCTGGCCCAGCTCGAAGAGGCGAAACGCCGCGACCATCGCGTCCTCGGCAAGCAGTACGGGCTGTTCCAGATCAGCAACGAAGTCGGTCCGGGGCTCAGCCTCTGGCTTCCCAAGGGAGCGACCATTCGCGGCATCCTCGAAGACTTCATCAAGGATGAGCTCGTGCGACGCGGCTATCAGCCCGTCTACTCGCCGCACATCGGGCGCGTCGAGATGTACGAGACCAGCGGACACTTCCCTTATTACCGGGATTCGCAGTTTCCCCCGATGTTCGGCCACTCGGCGGGAGCTGTCGTCGACCAGTGGATTGATGCCCTGCGGGAAGGAGAACTCTCCCCCGAGCGGGAAGCGAAACTTCTGGAGCTCGTCGGCGTTCTCGGCTGCGAATTGCCCAACTACAAGGTGGACGCATCGGTGGAAGACCGGCTGGCGGTGCTCCGCGAGTGGCAGAGCCAGCAGGAGCGCTATCTGCTCAAACCGATGAACTGCCCGCACCACATCCAGATCTACAAGGCGGAACAGCGGAGCTATCGCGACCTGCCGGTGAGGCTGGCCGAATTCGGCACCGTGTACCGTCACGAGCAATCGGGCGAATTGAACGGCCTGCTGCGCGTCCGCGGCCTGACCCAGGACGATGCGCACCTGTTCTGCACCCCCGATCAGGTCGAGGACGAGTTCCGCGCAACCATCGAGCTCGTGCAGTTCGTGCTCAACAGCCTCGGACTGAACGATTACCGCGTCCAGCTTTCGCTTCGCGACCCGGACAGCGACAAGTATGTCGGCAGCGAAGAGAACTGGCAGCGGGCCGAAGCGAGTCTCCGCAAGGTGCTCAGCGAATTGAAGCTCGAGTTTGAAGAGTGTGCGGGCGAAGCCGCGTTCTACGGCCCGAAGGCTGACTTCATGGTCCGCGACGCGATCGGGCGAGAGTGGCAACTCGGGACCGTGCAGCTGGATTACAACCTGCCGGAACGGTTCCAGCTCGAATACATCGGCCCCGACAACCGCCCCCACCGCCCGGTGATGATCCATCGCGCCCCCTTCGGTTCGATGGAACGGTTCGTCGGGGTTCTGATCGAGCACTTCGCGGCGGCGTTTCCGCTGTGGCTCGCTCCGGAACAGGTCCGCATCCTGCCGATCAGCGAGAAGTTCGCCGATTACGCCCGCGAAGTGGAGCAGATTCTGCGTGCCGCGGGCTTCCGCGTCACCACCGACCTGCGCAGCTCGAAGGTGAACGCGAAAATTCGGGACGCCCAGCTGGAGCTGATCCCCTACATGTTCGTCGTTGGCGGACGGGAAGCGGAACAGCGGGCGGTTTCCGTTCGCGACCGCATCGACGGGGATCTCGGCTCGATGAGCCTCGACGCCGCGATTGACCGGCTGAAAGCGGAAGTTGCCGAGCGCAGGATCCGCCAGGTTGCCGAGCGGACTTTCACCGACTTCTCCGCCGGGAGCACCGGCAGCGAAGAAGAGAACGCGTACTGAGTCGCGGCGGGTCGAATTTTTTCGATCGGTCCGCCTGAACACAGCCGCCGGGTATTGGCCTCCGGGGGCGCTCTCCAGGAGAAAGCGCCCCCGGTGCGCCCGGACGCAGCTCTCTTCGTACCGCACTGGCCGCCTCACCAGGGTCTCCCGACGGGAAACGGCGGCTCGCGCCGATTCCTCATCTGAACGAGTGTTCCTGTGGAGAGCCATTGTGGAGAGACCGGATGACAGCCCGCAGATGCGCATGACAGGATGTTCTGAATCCTCAGCAACACACGTAACAATAACGAGTTAGGCCGGCGGAGGTTTCCCCCTCCATCTGCTGCGAAGGGGTGAATTCGGGCAGTTTTTTCTTGGCGGCGAGGGGCGCAGCCTCTAATCTGCCCATTAGTGCACCATTGAACACCAGTGCCGATCGCCCGCAGGGCAGTGAATCGGGCTGACGGGCGCCGGACTGGTGTGGTGCGGGGCGTTCTTTCTTCATGCGGCGGCCGGGCAGTGAGGGGCCGTGCATTCTTGCTGGAGCCCTTTGTGCGCTCAGTCTGCGCGCCCCCGGTCGCCGCGCCGGATCAAGAAGAGGTGAGAATGATCATGCGCCGGAAATCTCTGCTGACCCTCTGTGTCCTCGCGTTCTCGTTGCTCCTCGCGCCCCTGGGTTACAGCCAGGACGCCACACCGGCGAAGCCCGCCGTCGAGGTCTCGCAAGCGGCTGTCAAGCCCCGGGCCAGGCCCCGCGGCCGCGTTCCCAACCACTATGGCAAGCTGAATCTTTCCGAGGCGCAGCGGGAGAGGATCTACGGTATCCAGGCCACGTATCAGGAGCAGGTCGCGAAGCTCGAACAGCAGTTGATGGACCTGAAGAGGCGTGAAGCCGACGACCTCGCGGCGGTCCTCACTCCCGCGCAGCGGATGCAGTTACAGGAGCTGCTGACCGCCGCGCAGAACCGGCGGAAGAACATGACGACCGCCTCGACCGAGGCTCCCGCCAACCCCGCTCCTGCCGCGGCACCCCCGAAGACGGAGGGGGAAAAGTAGCCACATCCCGGTGTTGCCTCGCCTTCAGTGGGACACCGGGCAGTGCAGCCAACTGAATGGGGAGAGTTCCGCGTTTCTCCCCCCGGCCCGTATTTCCCGCAATGCGGGCCGGGGGCGTTGGCAACGCGTCTCCCCGGCAGGTGCCGTGTCCCGGCCGCCGTCCTCCCCGATCCGGGATTGACTTGGAGTCCGCGCATGGCGATGATCCAGCGGCTGCCTGTTCTTCAAACCGCCTGGATTCGGCCGCGAAGAGTCCTCCCGGGGGATACGCATCGGGGAATGATGCGTCCCGGGAAACGTCCGGCTGAGGCGGAGAAGGTTGCTGTTAACGCAAAGGATGGCGTTTTCAATGTCGTACCACCTGATTGACCTCGTCCAGCAGTTAGGGCATCCGCGCGTCCTCGTCCTGGGCGATCTGATCCTCGATCGCTACATCTGGGGAGACGCGGAACGCGTCAGCCAGGAAGCCCCCGTCATTCTGCTGCGTGCCGATCAGCAGGAAATCCGGCTCGGCGGCGCAGCCAACGTCGCCAACATGCTCCGCGGTCTCGACGTTCGGGCAACGCTCGCCGGAGTCGTCGGCCACGACGCGGACGGCCTCTGCGTGCAGAAGGAGCTCGAAGCAGCGGGAGTCGACCGCTCCTGCCTCGTCACCGATCCCGGCCGCCCGACCACCGTCAAAGAACGGTTCATCGGACGCGCCCAGCATCGCCACGCACACCAGATGCTGCGCGTCGATCGCGAAACCCGGGAGCCTCTCGATACGGCAATCGAAGCCGATCTGCTCGCGCGCCTCCTGCCGCAGATTCCCGAGCATCAGGCGGTCGTGATCTCCGACTACGCCAAGGGAGTCTGCACGCCGAATGTCCTGCGGCAGGTGATCGATACGGCCCGGGCGGCAGGTGTCCCCTGCATTGTCGATCCTCATCCGGGCGAAGATTACAGCCACTACCGCAAAGCGACCGCCGTCACTCCCAACCGCCTCGAAACGAGCCGCGCGACCGGACGGACGATCCGCACGTCAGAAGAAGCATTCGCCGCCGGGCGGCTCCTCTGCGAACGTCTGGAGCTGGAGTACGCGTTTGTCACCCTCGACAGCGACGGCATTGCCCTCGTGCAGGCGGACGGTTCGGCAGAACTGCTGCCGACGCGGAAACGCGAGGTTTACGACATCACCGGTGCGGGGGACATGGTTCTCGCGATGATCGGCGTCGGGCTCGCCGGGCGATTCGCGCCGGCGGATATTGCCCGCCTCGCGAATGTCGCCGGCGGCCTCGAAGTCGAACAGATTGGAGTGGTCGCCATCAGCCGCGATGAGATCCTCGCCGACCTGCTGGCCGGGACGCGGGCGACTTCCGAGAAAGTCTGCGGCCGCGACGAGCTCGCCCGGCACGTTTCCGCGCGCAAGCGTTTGGGGCAGCGGGTGGTCTTCACCAACGGCTGTTTTGATCTGCTGCACGTCGGGCACATCCACTCGCTGCAACAGGCAGCCCGCGAGGGGGACTGCCTGATCGTGGCGATCAACAGCGACGACAGCGTCCGCCGCCTCAACAAGGGGCCCGACCGGCCGATTTTCTCACAGGAGGACCGTGCGGCCATGCTCGCCGCCCTCGAAGCGGTGGACTATGTGACCGTCTTCGACGAAGCGACGCCCCACGCGCTGCTCGACTGCCTCCGCCCGGATGTGCTGGTCAAGGGAGGCACCTACAGCCACGACGAGATTGTCGGCTGGGAACTGGTCGAAGCCTACGGCGGCGAGGTGAAGCCGCTGGGCGTGCTCCCCGGCGTTTCGACGACGCGGATCGTGGAACTGCTGCGGGATGAAGAACGGCGGACGGCAATCCGTACCGAGCCTGCAGCCGGTTCGTCCCGTCCCGCGCCGACGGCGGTCCCGATTGACACTCACTTGAGCGAACAGAAGGCCGCATGAAAATCGCCATCTATTGTCCCAACTGGGTGGGCGACCTGGTCATGGCGACCCCCACGCTGCGGGCCATGCGCACGCAGTTTCCCCGCGCCGAGATCGTTGCCGTCCTGCGGCCGTACGTTGCCGACGTCCTGACCGGAACGGGACTCGTCGACCGGATGCTCCTGCATCAGCCGCGCGGTGGCGAGCCGTCCCAGCGCGGCTGGAACTTTCTTTCCCGGCTCCGCCGCGAACAGTTCGATCTCGCACTCCTGCTCCCCAACTCGTGGCGGAGTGCGTGGCTGGCCTGGGCTTCGGGAGCACAGCGCCGCGTCGGCTTCAACCGTAATGGCCGCGGCTGGATGCTGACCGACTCGCTGCAGCCGAAACCCCGCACGGTGCCGCATCCGGTGCTCGATGAGTACCTGCGGCTCGCGGGAGCGTTGGGCTGCAAGAAACTCTCCCGGCGGATGGTGCTGGCGACGACCGAAGCGGATGAGGCACAGCTGGACGCCTACTGGAAAAAGCAGGGTGTCACTCCCGAGCGCGTCGTCTGCTTCAATACCGGGGGAGCGTTTGGTGCCGCGAAGGACTGGCCGCTGGAATCGTTCGTCGAACTGGCGCGGATCGTCGCCCGGCGGTTTGAACGGCACGTGCTGGTGCTCTGCGGCCCGTCGGAACGGGACCGGGCACGGGAGATCGCGCGACTCGCGAATCATCCGGCGGTAACCAGCCTCGCGGAGGAACCGCTGAGCCTCGGGCTGACCAAGGCCGCCGTGCGGCGTGCCGAGCTGCTGGTCACCACCGATTCGGGCCCCCGGCATTTTGCGGCGGCGTTCGGTGTGCCGGTCGTCACGATCTTCGGCCCGACGCACCAGGCGTGGAGCGAAACCTATTTCGCGAAGAACCTTCCCGTGCAACTCGATCTCGAATGCGGTCCCTGTCAGCAGCGTGTCTGCCCGCTCGGACATCACCACTGCATGACCCAGCTCAGCGTCGAGCGCGTCCTGAGAGCCGTCACCTACCAGCTCACCAGACACGCCACCCCCATCGCCGCCTGATTCCCTGCATACGGCAGTCTCGTCCTGAAGCCTACAGCCTAAAGTCTACAGCCTACCCCATGCACATCGCCCTCGTTCGCCGCAACTACTCGCTGAAGAAAGCGGGTGCCGAGCGTTACTGCGTGAACCTGTCGCGACAGCTTCAGGCGCTGGGGCACCGCATCACGATCATCGGCGAGACGATCGATGATGACCTGCGGCAGGAAGTCGAGTTTCTTCCCGTCGAGGTGACGCACACAACATCGTGGGCGAAGAACCGCTCCTTTGCCGAGAACAGTGCCCGCATCGTGGCGCAGGGCAAGTTCGACATCGTCCACGGCCTGTCGCGGACCCATGCGGTCGATACATTCCGCGTCACCGATCCGCTGCAGGCGCATTGGTTGAACGTCTACTACGAGCATCCCTGGCAGCGTTGCCTTCAACGTCTCAATCCGCGGCACCGGATGATCCTGCGGATCGAACGCTCGATCTACCAGTCGCCGCGAGTCCGGCGGATCATCACGCAGTCGCGTCTTGATTCGCGACTGATCTCCGAATACTACGGCGTCCCGCCCGAGAAAATCCGGCAGGTCTATAACGGCGTGGATACGCGGACTTTCTGTCCGCAGGTCCGGGAGGAAGGTCCGGCGGTTCGCGAGGAACTGGGCATCGAACGGGATCAGCCACTACTCGTGTTCGCCTCGATGGATTTTCGCCGCAAGGGGCTCGACACGGTTCTTGCCGCGGTCGCTCAACTGAAGACGCCCGATGTCCGCCTGCTGGTCCTGGGTGACGGCCAGCGGCGGCGTTACGCGAAGATTGCAGCGCATCTCAGCGTCTCGCGAAACGTCATCTTCGCGGGCCGCAAGCAGGCCATCCAGCGCTACTATGGCGCGGGAGATCTCTTTGTCCTGCCGACGCTTTATGAACCGTTCCCGAACGTCAACCTCGAAGCGATGGGCTGCGGGACACCGGTGCTGACTTCCGCGACGGCGGGAGGAGCCGACATCATTCGCGAGGGGCAGAACGGGTACGTCATTCCCGATCCGCGCGACGCGCGGCTGATGGCGGAGCGGATCGACCAGCACCTGTCACTCCCGGACGCCGCCCGGCAGACGATGGCGCAGTGCTGCTGGGAAACCGCCCGCGAGATGACTCTGGAGAAAAATGCCCGGCAGACATTGGCGGTGCTCGAGGAGGCTCTCGTTGAGAAATCTCGAGTTTGAAACCTGGGACCACGGCCGTCTGCGGGTGAACCGCGCCTTCGCGGAATTGCTGCGCGCGCACAACCTGACGACGTTCGACGCCCTCATGCACTCCCCCCAGGTGGAGGTCACCAAGAGTCTGCAGCGCGAGCGGGCCACCTTCCGCATGAACCTGCAGGACGGAGACGCCGAGCGCGGCTTCTATCTGAAGCGGCACGGCCCCGGCCCCTGGAAAGAATACCTGAAATCGTTCGTCCGGCTGCGCTGGCCGATCCTCGGTGCGCGGAACGAATGGAACGCCATCCTGCGGTTTCACAAGATCGGCATCCCGACGATGACGCCGGTCGCGCTCGGCGAGCATTCCGGGTATTCGTTCCTGATGACCGAGGCGATCGAGGATCACGTCAAGCTGTCGGACTGGATGGCCGCGCATCTCCCGGCGCGGGAGGCTCCCGTGCGGCATGCGGCCCGTCAGATTCTCCGCGCAGTGGCGCAGGTCGCCCGGTCGATGCACCGGGCCGGGTTGCACCACCAGGACTTCTACGCGGGGCACCTCCTGCTGCCGCGTGACCGCTCGGAAGTGCGGGTGATCGATCTGGGCCGCGCCCGGGCCCGCTTTCCCCTGCGAAGCCACTGGATCGTGAAGGATCTGGCGCAGCTGCACTACTCGACCGGCGCGTTGTCGCGGGGCGACTGCATGCGGTTTCTCCGCGAGTATTTCGGGCGCCCGCTGACTGCCGCCGACCGTCGGCTCATCCGCCGCGTCCAGGCCAAGTCGCAGGCAATTGCCCGTCATTCCCGCAAAAACAGCCTGTGAGGCTCCGTCCCGACACGTCTTCCGGTATCCGCAACAGGGGAGTGAGTCGAGAACGCACGGGCTGCATGCCGGCCGTCGTTCAAACCCGAGACAAGTTCTGTCCCGCCCGCTTCCCCCCTGAAGGCGCGTCCGGTAAAACGTCTGACTGAGTTTCTTTTTTTCGGGTGCGGAGCCGAACCGCTGACGCACCTCATCATGCCCTGGCCGGTGTGCGCCGGTAATCCCTCGATGAACATCACGACAGCGACGCTGATCGGCAGCACTGCGGCTTACGCCCTTGGATCGATTCCGTTCGGGTATCTCATTGCGCGGCTCGTGGCCGGAATCGACATCCGGGACCATGGCAGCGGCAATATCGGGGCCACGAACGTTGGCCGCGTGCTCGGCGCCCGGTGGGGAATCCTGGCCCTCGTGCTCGATTTCCTGAAGGGCCTGCTCCCCGTCTGGCTGGTGCCGATCGCACTCGTCTCGCAGGGCGATCCGCGACTCATTCATGTGACAGTCGCATGCGGCGTCGCCACGATTCTGGGGCACATGTATCCGTGCTGGCTGCGGCTGCGGGGTGGCAAGGGAGTCGCGACAGCCCTCGGCGTGGTCGCCTGGCTCTCGCCTGTGGCAACGCTGGTCGCGTTCCTCGTGTTTGCCGCATCGTTTGCGCTTTGGCGGATCGTGTCGCTGAGCTCGATGCTTGCCGCGATCGGCTTTGCAATCTGCGGAATGTGGCTGGCGCTGCCCGCCCCATTCTCCGCGACGCAGTGGAGCCTCTCGCTCTTCACCCTGGCAATTCCGGCGCTGATCGTTCTCCGGCACCGGACGAACTTGCGTCGGCTGCTGCGGGGAGAAGAGAAGCCGTTTCACGCGGGCCGCCGTGTCCCTCCGCCGAGTTCCCCAGATTCGCATCTGTCAGACTCAGCGGAGAGCGCACGAAACACCGAGGTTCAGGCCGTTCGCGAACGACCGCAGGACCCGGCCTGAAGGAAGCCGCCCGGAGCTTCCCCTGTCACTAAAGCACTTCGATCGCGTTGGTCAGCGCAGCATCCTCAATCGCATCGAGGACGGCATGCGTCGCCAACTGTTTTGCGTAATACGTGCGGGCACGACCTGAGAGAATCACTTCACCCGGACGAACTTCGACGCGCAGACCGCGGATCATTCCGCGAGTCTTCTCACTCACCACCCGTTCCACGTGGTCGGCCAGAACCTGCCGATCCGCGGATAACGTGGGCAACTCCATTCGATTCCTCCCTGACGGATTTGCCATTCCGTCCAGATACTCATTGCGGAACGCTCAGCGTTCCGACCTTCCCACAGAGGGCCGAAAGACGACCATCCGACAGACTTAGACTTATACGGACGCCCGCACAGGCAACACCGCTCGCGCAGACCCCGGAAACGCAACTGTTGTGCAAGCGGCGCGCCGCTTGCACCCTGCCCATCCGCGAAAAACTTGATCTCCAGCCGGAATCGCTTCCCTGACTCGACGCCGGGATAACGCTTCTCGCCCCCAGAGGTTCACACCCCGGGAACAATCTGGATCCACCACTCCCGCCAGTTCCGACTTCGCCGAAGGAAGTCGCTGACGAATGCGGAGACCACTTGCGTGCCCTGCCGATCGAGGGTGCAACGAACCGATCGAACATCGAAACTCCGATGCTCCGCACCGAAGACGGATTCCCGTGCCGACCGGCCCATTGCCGTGCCGGCAGACTTTATGCTCTGGCTCGTGGTGGGGAGCCGATTCCATTCGTTCAAGACGCCACAGACATGGAACAGACGTTCCACCGGGCACAATCCAGGAGGCGGGAGACGAACGCGGCACGATGGACTGCCACCCGCCCCGCGTTCGATTGGTCTCACTCTAACCATCCGGGCGTGCAGCGTCAAATGTAAATCTGTCGATTGATCCGGGTAAGTCCGGAAACAACTACTCATCCCGCCGACACTTACGTGCCGACCGTGCGGTGTGGAAAAACTGTGGAAAACAGAGCGAGATGCGCGGCGGTGAGTGAAGCATTCTGAAATTCCGGCCGGGCCGCTATGATAATCCGAGCCGCCGCCATCGCGGACAATCATCAATGTTGACCGCGGCCCGCGGCCCGGCAGCGGTCTGCCGCCGCCGCGGTGATGCGATCTCCAACACATGCAATCCTGATTCTGATTCCCCTGAAATTCTGGCGAGGGTGCCCTCATGGATGACGTTTCCCTGAGCTTTCTGAACGAGTTGCTCGAAGCCCCCAGCCCCTCCGGTTATGAACAGCCGGTCCAGAAGGTGGTCCGCGAGTTCGCCGCCCGCTTCGCCAGCGAGGTGAAGACCGACTGGCACGGGAATGTGATGGCGGCGGTGAACCCGTCCGGCACTCCCCGCGTGATGCTCGCCGGCCACTGTGACCAGATCGGCCTGATGGTCAAGCACATCGACGATCAGGGATTTCTCTGGGTCGATCCGATCGGGGGCTGGGATGTCCAGATGCTCATCGGGCAGAAGATGCGGGTCTGGGGAAAGCAGGGACCGGTCCCGGGGGTGATTGCGCGCAAGGCCATCCATCTGCTGACTCCCGACGAGCGCAAGCAGGTCCCCGAGGTGAAAGACCTCTGGATCGACATCGGCGTCCGCAACCGCGAGGAGGCCCTCGAGCGGGTGTCGATCGGGGACGCGGTGACCCTCGAACTTGGAATGACGCGATTTCCCAACGATCTCGCCGCCGCCGCCGGCATGGACAACAAGGTCGGGGCGTGGGTGGTGATGTCGGCCCTGCAGCGGATTGCCGCCGGAAAACCGCAGGCTGGGGTCTATTCCGTTTCAACCGTGCAGGAAGAGATTGGACTCCGCGGGGCGACAACCAGCGCGTTCACGATCGCTCCGCAGATCGGCATCGCCGTCGATGTAACGCATGCGACCGACTGCCCGACCCTCGACAAGAAGCAGCACGGCGACATCAAGATCGGCGGTGGTCCGGTGATCTACCGTGGGCCGAACGTGAATCCGGTAGTGTTCGATCACCTGACCTCGCTGGCGAAGGACGCCGAGATCCCGATTCAGATCGGGACGAATTCGCGGCCGGCGAGTAACGATGCGAACGCCATGCAGATCAGTCGCGGCGGCATCGCGACCGGCATCGTGGCGATTCCGAACCGTTACATGCACAGCCCGGTGGAGGTGGTGTCGCTTCAGGATCTCGATCATGCCGCCGAGTTGATTGCCCGGTTCTGCCTGAGCCTGGGACCGACGAGCGACTTCACCCCCTGAGCTGCCGGGTTCGCGCCGCCCGGAAAAATTTTCTCGAAGTGTCCCGCAAAGGTGGGAAGAATTCCCGCAAACCCGGGGAACAGTCCCATGTGCTGGCACAGCCAGAACTTGCGCAGGCGAACGCGCGTCGCTGCGGGCTCATTTTCCGGGCGAGGCCGCAACCTTTCGAAACTTTTTTGAGAAAATGGAGCGAAATCCGTGAACCATGCAGCCGGGTGCTGCGTCCTAGGTGCGTGGGCTGGTCTTTTCTCGGTTTCATCGACCGTGTGAAGACTGAAACGGAGCGTCTTAGTTGTCGCGTTCGAGTTTCACCCTGATCTCGAATTCTCCCTCTTACTCAAAACAGGGTTTTATTCAGTTCCATTGTGACTGCGGGCTTCCGCAGGAGGTGCTTCGATGCGTCAGAACCGCCGCAACCAGAATTCGCTGCTCCAGGTCGTCTCGCGTAACGATCTCGGACTGGACCTGGTCATGGTTCGTTCGCATCGTTTTGCGCCCGCGAAGCACCGCTATCCAGGGAAACGGTTGATCGGTCCCGCGATTTGCGGGATGCCGGCCTCCAAAACGGGAGGCTGTCGGACAACCCCGACGACGGCCGCGTGTTGCACCGCAACGCCGGCAGTATCGGTAGTACGGAAGGTACCGGTCGTAGCGCCTCAAAGTCCGCCAGCGGCGGCGGAGGCGAGTGGCTGGCATCTTCCGGCGGCGATCTGGGCGGCGATGGCGTTGAGCCGAGCGTCCAGAAGCTGAGTGTCCGAACCGGTTGATCGATGAACGCTCGAGTCTGCATGCCCTTTGCCGGCTGACGGCCGGGGCACGGCTCGGTTCTCCCGCTCGCTTGCGATTGGCGTCTTCGTGCGCTCGTCGCAGCGCTTCGGCCACTTTCCTGGCTTGTTCCGCGCCGGCGTCTTCTTGACGCGCGGCGGACACACGCCAGCCGAGGTTCAGCCGGAGTTGCGGTCGATCGCATTTCCCGACTTTTCCGCGGACTCGACGCGCTCGAGACCGCAGTCACATAGCCCCGGAGGAACCGGGGGGAGCTGAACTCCATGTTCGATGATATCGAGTTGCAGTCGCTCGTGCGGCTGGCCCAGTCCGGGGATCGAGAAGCCTTCGGCCAGCTCGTGGTGCGGTTCGAAAAGAGCGTGTTCGCGATCGTCCTGCGGCGGTTGCGGAACCGGTCGGAAGCGGCCGAGGTGACGCAGGACGTCTTCGTGCAGGTCCTGCGGAAGCTGCCTCAGCTCCGCGAGGTCGAGCGGTTCAGCGGCTGGCTGCGGCAGATCGCCGTGCGGATGGCAATCAACCGCGCCGTGCGGCGGCCGAACGAATCGAACCCCGGCCCCGAACGGATGTCGGCCGTGCAGTCGACGCCCGATAACCCGCTCGAGCGATTGATGCGTTCGGAAGAAGCGGGCCAGGTCTGGGGCTGCCTCGAACGGCTCCGGGATATGGACCGCAAAACGCTCATCGCCTTCTACTTCGAAGGCCGCTCGCTGAAGCAGATGAGCGACGAGTTCGACAGCCCGATCGGAACGATCAAGCGCCGGCTGCACACGGCGCGGAATCGGCTCCGGGAAGAGCTGGGCGAACTCCAGACGGCGGGTTGAGGCGCACTTCCGGTGACGCCTCACTCGCCCGCCCGTTTCGCGCGGGGCAGAGCCTGTCTCTGCCCCGCGTTTTTTTATTGTCGCGCGGCCCGCATCGCCCCCGGTCCGCTGGCCATCCCCAGAAAAGAATCGAAGGCGTGAATTTTGTGCGCCGCGTTCGATTGAAGAGCCTCGACGCGCGGCCCCATCACATGAAAAGTCCGGAAAAAACAGTCACTTCTGGTGCGATCACCGGGAGAGCGCGGCGTGTCCAATTTGGTTTTGACACACTCCGCGATTCCCGGTATTCTCCCGCCCGCCAATGAGGAACTGACTGCTGCAGAAGAGTGCTCTTCTCCCCCCCGGAAAGGGCATGAGAAACAACAATCTTCACCGTACCGGCGATGGAGCGCTCGTACGGAGAAGATGCCGCCCGCGGCGTGGAATTGCCGCGACGCGCTGCCGCAGTCGGACCGCCGCACAAGGAAGGATCGCAGTGTCGCACGGCCATCGAGTCCTGGTAGTCGACGGGTACGCAGAAATTCAGGAAGTTCTGCAAGCCGTCCTGGAGCCGCGGGGTTTGCGGGTGGATCGCCTGCGCCGTGGTTCTCAGCCATCTGACAGCGAAGCGGGTCTGCCGCCGGACCTCGTCGTGATCGATACCGAAGCCGAGCCCCCGGCAAACCGGGGCGGAACCGAGTGGAATGGTGTTCCGCGGGTGATCATCGGCTCGGCCCGCGTTCCGGTGAAGGAACCGTCCCCCGACTGCCAGTACCTGCACAAGCCGTTTCAGTATCCGGAACTGATCGCCGCGATCGAACGCCTGCTGCCCCGCAAAGTCGCCTAGTGCCCGCCGGGCCTTCCGCCCGGTCTCGCCTCGCCCTGGCTCCCGCCACCGCGCTCTCCGCCTGTTTCCCCCGCGCCTTCGCTTCGCGTTCCTGGCTCCCACGCAGCCGCGCAAGCACCCGACCGCCGGCTGCGGCGGAAGGACCGCGCGGTCTCCGAATCACCCCTGCCCCGGCTGCGGCCCGCGGGTGAGCAATGCGCTTCCCGGCACGCGCGATTCGCTTTTGCGCGGTGCACAGTGGAGCGGCGCGCGCCGATTGATATGATGGTAATGGCGGACATTGTGTTCCCGGGACGGGAATACAGGCGAGGCTCCATCCATGCCAGCAGCGGGAAAAGGCGGCTCTGTGGCCAAGGCAACGTTACTGGTGATCCAAGGCGTCGACCAGGGGGCGCGGTTCGAAATCGCGGACGGCGAGGTCGGCATTGGTCGCCACATGCAGAATGCCATTCGGATCAATGACACCGAGGCTTCGCGCGCGCATGCGCGAATCCAGTGTAATAACGGGGTGTACTCGATTACCGACCTGGCGAGCTCGAACGGCACCTACGTCAACGGGCGGCCGATCCGTACACGCGAGCTCACCAACGGCGACCTGATCCAGATCGGCCGCAGCGTCATCCAGTTCTCGCAGGCCCCGCGCGAAGAAGATTCCCGCTACGTGGCGGGCAAGATCAACTTCGTCGGCCAGCACGATCCGAGCGACCGGTCGAGCATCGTCGGCGAAGCGGTCGCCTCGGACGAATCGGCCTTCGTCCAGCCGCAGGCCGCCGGGAGTGCCGCGGCGGCCCAGACGCTGAACAATCTGCAGGTCCTCTACCGGATCTCGGAGGAGGCGGTCCGCCCCTCGATTTCGCTCGAGCAGTTGCTGCAGCGGATTCTCGACCTGACGATCGAAGCCGTCGGAGCCGATCGCGGCTGCATGCTGCTCCGCGATCCCCAGACGGGGGAAGTCACCCCGCACGTTTACTCGCCGATGCAGAAGGCGTCGGCTTCGCCGATGCCGGTCTCGCGGAGCATCATCGACTACGTGCTCCGCAACCGACAGGGGGTCCGCACGTCGGATGCCCGTACCGACAGCCGCTTCAGTCCGGGACAGAGCATCCTGCAGGCCGGAATTCGCGAGGCGATCTGCGTCCCCATGCAGGGGCGCTACGAGCTGATGGGGGTGATCTACGTCGACATCACGACTCCCCCCGAGCGGGCGATTCTCGAAGGAGGCGTCACCGGACGGTTCACCGAAGACCTGCTGCGGCTGATGGTCGCGATCGGCAGGCAATCAGCGTTGGCGGTCGAAGACCACCGCTACCAGCAGGCGCTCGTCAAGGCGGAGCGTCTCGGGGCGGTCGGACAGACCATCGCCACCCTGAGCCATCACATCAAGAACATTCTCCAGGGAGTTCGCGGCGGCAGCTACCTGATCGAGATGGGGTTGAAGGACCACAATGAAGAGGTGGTCCGCAAAGGCTGGAGCATCGTCGAGAAGAACCAGAACAAGATCTACAACCTGGTGATGGACATGCTGACCTTCAGCAAGGAACGTCAGCCGGCCCACCAGATTGCTTCGCTCAACGACACGGTCGGCGAAGTCTTCGAGCTGATGCAGGCGCGGGCGCTCGAAACGACCGTGCAGCTCGACTGCCACTTATCCCCGACGGTGCCGCCGACGATGTACGACCCCGAAGGCATCCACCGGGCCGTATTGAATGTCGTCACGAACGCGATTGATGCGGTCGAAGGACGTCCCGACGGCCGCGTGACCATCACGACCGGGTACGATCCGAAGACGAACGCGGTTTTTGTCGGTGTCGCCGATAATGGTCCGGGAATCCCGCCCGACCAGACGCACCGGATCTTCAACATCTTCGAATCGACGAAGGGGGCGCGGGGCACGGGCCTCGGCCTGGCGGTCAGCCAGAAGATCATCCGCGAGCACGGCGGCGAAATCACCGTCGAGAGCCGGCCCGGCAAGGGAAGCCACTTCATCCTGCAATGGCCGCAAGTCGAAGAAGACCGCTCGCTGAGCGATTCGAAGACGCGGCACTGATTCGCTGTCGGCTTTTCGAGTCGGCCCGACTCGAGTCCCCGGGGTGACGTGCCGACCTCGCACCGTCTCCGCTCGCCGCGCTCTCGCGAATCGGCCTCACTTTCGCAGCAGCAGGGCGTCCGCCACGTCGAGGTCGAGCGTGAAGACCTGCCTGCCGTCCACCGTTTCCTGCTGAACTGGTCGGCCACTCGCGAGCGTCGCCGCGCGATCCGCCGGCAGCGAAACCGTAACTTTCAGCCCCTTGACCGGCCCGGCACTCCAGTTGATCAACGGGATTGCCGTCCCGTGCGGCGATTCGATGACCGTCGATTCGACGAGCGGTTCGCTGCACAGGACGGGACGCTCCGCCCCTTGCGCAACCCGGCCGATAATGCGTCCCGCCACGGCATCGAATTGCGTCGGGATGAAGTGCGCCATCGAATCGTCGGTGGAGCCTCGATCAACCGGCCGGAGCGGAATCGCAGGCTTGAAATAGGACAGTCCCGGCAGGAAGGCCGCGTACCACGCTTCCCCTTTCGCACCCGCCGGTTGATGCCGGGTGACTGCGGGCGCGCCATCGGCGAAGGTCGCTTCTACAGTGGCCCCCTGAGGGCGAACTCGACTGCGGACCGCAAACACCGGCATCCCGGCGGCATCTTCTCCCGCCCCGGCGGCCCATTTCACGCGGTCAATCGCCTCCGCAAACGGCAGGTCCTGCTTCGCAAAGCGGATCGACTCTCCGTCCTCGATGTCGAGCTGTTGCTGATCGATGCCGAGCAATGCTCGCAGCGTGCTGTTCGGCTGGTCGAACTCGTCGAACATCCCCGCTCCCGCCGTCGCAAGCAGCATCCCTCCCTCGCGCACCCAACTGGCGAGCGTCTCCGACGCGGCGCGGCTCACGTGCGCGTCGGTCAGATAGATCACGCGATAAGGCTTGAGTGAGCCATCGAGCGCATCGGCTTCGGTGACGAAATCAAGCGGCAGCTGCTGGTGACGGATCGCACAGTAGAGCATCCGCTTCGCCGCCGCGAACGGGTGACGGTTATCATCCCAGACATCGCCGGCATCGCTGAACCACAGCCCCGCCGAACCGGCCCGGACCCGCCCTTCCTGAATGATGTCTTCGAAACGGGCAAGCTCGTGGAAAGAGCGGCGAATCTCCAGATACATCTCCGGCTGATCGGCGTGGTTCTCGGTGTACGCGGCCTGAACGGGGCGGAATTCAAAGAGGTCGACAATCTTCATTCCGTGCGCGAGATCGCCGTAGAACTGCCGCCGCCAGCTGGCGGGGGTATTTCCCCAATGGGGCATGACGTAGTAATGGATTTTCCCTTGCGGGCGGTGCTTCAATCCGGACCGGAACAGATCGAGATTGATGAAGTTCATCTGCTGTGTGCCGACCGGCACTTGCCAGACATAGTCCTCGCTCCAGGGGAGCGTCATCCCGCGTTCGCGGAACAGGGTGATCCACTTGTGCGTCTCGCCCAGATAGTGATAGCCATGATGCGGCGAGAAATTCGCCCCGACTTCCGCATTCGGGAGGTACTGGCGAATGAAATCGGTCATCTTCTTCTTCGCCGCGATGCCGAACGCGTGGGCATAGCGATGTGAATAGTAGAAGAGTGCCGGGTTGCTCCTGGCCGTCTCCGGTGCGGGGCTGCAGGTGACTTTCGTCCAGTCGCTTCCCGCCCCCGGAACAACATCCCCCGGCGTCAGCTTCTGCGCCTGCAGCCAGGCATGAAATCCCGAGTGATCGTTCGCCGGTGGACGGGGCAGGCTGATCTCGTCTCCGAGACTGACTACGGCAATCTTTGAAGCGATCCCCTCAGCCTGCCAGCGCTTGTAAAGCGCTTCATCAAGCGGATTGCCGCGAACGTCGACGTAGCCGGTCGGGCGCGGCTGCCGGGCAATGTCGCTCAGGTCGCGCGAAGTCAGCGCGAACATCCGGCGGAATTCTTCGACTGCCGCATTGTATTTGGCATCTCCTTCCCGCGGCTCGAACGTCAGGCCGAAGATCAGCGTCCGCTCGGGCGGCTTGCCTTCAACCGGGTGCGACTTCAGGTACGCCAGCAGGTCGTAGAGGACATCTTCAACCCGGCGGAGCTTGCGCGAATAGCGCGTATCGGCATGGAAGGCGAGCGGGAGTCTGGTGGAGCGGCTTTCGAATGTCGCCAGCGGCTCGATACTCCCGCCGGGAGTCCGCAGGCCGAATTCGACTTTATAGTGGAGTGCCGCATCCTTTTCGTCGGCCGCGGCACTCAGATTCCATTGACCGTCATTGAGCGTATCGAGCAGACTGCCGACTTCGATCCAGTCGGTGGACTGGCCGCTCGCGGCGGCGATGGTCTTCGGTTTCCAGCTTCGCTGATGGACCCAGTAGGGGGAATGCTCGGTGCAGGGGGGGACGGTGAGCTTCATCGCCCCGCCGTCCGCCTGGTTGTGCAGCTTCAGGTAGACATCGTCGCATTGGGTGAGCAGTCCATCGAGCGGCAGATAGTTCTCCTTTTCGAGCCGCGCCTGCACGTCCGCGGTATCGCGGGTAAGGAGCACGAGATCGACGTTTCGCCGGGCCGCATTTTCTTCCTGCCGATCGGCGATGAGGGTCAGCTTTGCGAGCCCCGGTTGCAGATCGACGGATGCGTCGTCTCCTTCCCAGACGACGTTCTCCACCGCTCCCCAGTCCCACGCGACCTCGGTTTTCAGCCCCTGGCGAAACGGCCAGATCTTCAGGTTTCTGCGTGCTCCATAAAGTCGATCAAGTTTGACCTGCCCGTTCTGTTCGATGACGAGGCGGAACTGCGTCTCGAACCGATATGCCGCTTCGTAGCGGACAAGGGCCAGATATTTCCCCGCGTCGGTGACGTTGACGGTGATGCTCGCGGTTGCGGTCTCGCACTGTTCGGGCGCGCCGAGAAATGCCTTGCGGCTGAGAAAGCTGTTCGCAAATGTCGCCGCGTAGTAGTTCTCGCCCCAGTTCCCCGCCTTCCAGCCGGGGCCGGAGGTTTGAAACTCTTCGGCCTCGCAGATGATCAGTCCGTCCGATTGCGGCTGCACGGGAGAGGTCGCCGGGCGGAACTTCGCGGCGAGTGCCGCGGTGTCCTGCACGAAGAGCGATTGCGCCTTCGATTCGACGGCGGACATCCAGCAGACGAGAATCGCGACAACGCCGAGTGCAGCAGAGCGCAAGGGCATGGCGAAGTCCTTTGCGACGTTGAACGGGTGAGTTCACTGTGGGAACCGGCCGCCCGGTGGGGGATCACGGGGGCCTCAGCAGGAGTTGAACCGCGAGGGGGCCTTCGTTACGTCACTTCCACAGGTCGTAAACCGCAGCGGTGCGAGTTGCGGAACAACGTAAGCCGATTGTTCCCGAACCCGGTCACTGCCCGAAGATCGGACGATCGGGAGGGGGAGGCGGCGGCTGTTTCCAGTCGCATGCCCCTTTGTAGGCAATCCGCAACTGCGGCGTTTCGATCCGGCGGCCCCCCTCTTTCTTCGAGATCAGCAGCAGGTCGAGAGCACCGCTCGTCAGCAGCGTCCGCTCGATGGGGACGGGCGAACGGCCGGTCTGCATCATCTCCTCAGCCTTCTTCAACTGATAGGTGAAGTGCATGAACGGCCGCCCTTCCTGCGTGTAGAAGAGGGTCGATTGCGGTGCCGGGTCATCCGCATAGCGCCACGCGCCCGCCCATTCCGCAACTTTCCCGTTGAGGGTGAGGATATACGTCCGCAGGCCGTCCACGTGCTCGATCACGAAGAGCTCCGGGACCTTCACCACTTCGGGGAGCGGCTTGTCGCCGCCGCGCGGCATTTCGAGCCTTGCGAGCGCCGCGTCCAGCAGATCCCGCGGCCAGAGCCCCTGCTCACCGGCTTTCCAGACATCCTCGCCCGTCAGGCACTGCACGGCGGCAATGCCGGCTTCTCCCCCCGGCCGGCATTCGGCCAGGCATTGCGCGGCTTCCATCGCGTGAAAACCGTACGTGTCGAGCCGATGATACGAGACGAGCAGAATCTCCTTGAGCGGCCGTTTCGAATCAACCGTCGCCTCCGGTTTTCGCCAGGTGTAGGGAAGCGACGAGCCGGCCATGAGCGGGATCTGCAGCTCCTTCGCGGTGTCGTAGATCCACTTCGCGTCCTCCCACGTGTCGGCAAGATGCTTGTCGCAGAAGACCGGGACGACGCGGCCGCTCTTGCGGAAGACATCTGCAATCTCCGCGAACAGTCGCCGCTTGGGAAACTGAAACTGTCCGGTCGGAGATTCCGGATACTTGCCGTGCTCGGCGATGAGCAGCACGCCATCGACCGCCAGTTTGCCCGTCCCGAGAGTCAGGGTCTCCTCAACCGTCCTGAAAATCGGGAAACCATGCTGGCTCGACAGCTTGCGGCTGATGTCGTTCTCGGGGACCTGATCGGTGTAAAGCGACACGAGTTCCAGACTGGGCGTGTCCCCCTTGCCGTCGAGCGTGTCGGTCTGCAGCAATCGGCCGGCGAGCATGTCGGCGTGCGAATTGTGATAGTAGACCGTCACCACTCCCGCGACCCGTTTCGGCGGGGAGCCGCGATCGGCGGCAGCCGACCACAGCCCCGGTACGAGCAGACAGGCGATGAGAGCCAGCAGTTTCCAGAACGGCACGCGCGGCATTTGATGCTCCTCGAAGGACCGCCCCGACGAGGCGGAGAATTCGATAGAACCGCTGCAAACCGGCCTGCGGTATCGACGCAATCACGGCCGGACGGTTATGTCTGCTGGCGCCATCTTGGCAGAGCCAGTGCCTCGCATCAAGGTTTTTGCAAATGTCGCAGGTGTTTCGCGGGATCGCGTGCGGTTCGATCGGTGAGCTGCCCGGCGATCCGCTCAAAATTGTCCCCCGTTGATTCCCGCCGCCGGACTTGCCGGCTAGAATAAAACTTCACCCCACAGCCCCGCTTTCCTGCCGGGGGCCGTTCGCCTTCCGCATTCAAGATGTGAGTGGTATGAGTTCGCGCAAGAATCTGTTCAACCGCGTTTGGGACAATCACACCGTCCGTACCCTTCCGTCCGGTCAAACCCAGCTGTTCATCGGGCAGCACCTGATTCATGAGGTGACCAGCCCGCAGGCGTTTCAGATGCTCCGCGACCGCGGCCTGAAAGTCCTGTTTCCGGAACGGACGCTGGCGACGGTCGATCACATCGTCCCCACGCTGAACCAGGCGCGCCCCTTCGCCGACGATCTCGCGGAAGAGATGATGTCGGCGATCGAACGGAATTGCCGCGAATTCGGCATCGAACTGCTGAACCTCGACGACGCGCGGCAGGGGATCGTTCACATTGTCGGGCCGGAACTGGGGCTCACCCAGCCGGGGATCACGCTCGCGTGCGGCGACAGTCATACGAGTACGCACGGCGCGTTCGGCTGCATTGCCTTCGGCATCGGCACCAGCCAGGTGGCCGACGTTCTCGCCTCGCAGACGATGGCGCTCGGCCGCCCGAAGGTCCGCCGCGTGGGGGTGAATGGCGAACTGCGGCCCGGTGTTTACGCGAAGGACGTGATTCTGCACATTATCCGCCGCCTGGGAGTCCAGGGGGGCGTCGGCTATGCGTATGAATTCGCCGGCGACGTCTTCGAGCGGATGACCATGGAAGAGCGGATGACCGTCTGCAACATGAGCATCGAAGGTGGTGCTCGCTGTGGCTACATCAATCCCGATCAGACGACGGTCGAGTACCTCCGCGGCCGCCCCCGCGCTCCGCAGGGTGCCGCTTTCGAGAAGGCGGCGAAATACTGGCTCGAACTCGCGTCCGGCCCCGATGCCGAGTTTGACGACCGGGTGGATCTGGATGCGAGCGAGATCGAACCGACCGTCACCTGGGGAATCAACCCGGCGCAGTCGGTCGGCGTGAGCGAGGCGATTCCGGCCGTATCGAGCTTTGCCGCCGACGAGCAGGCGGGAATCCGCGAGGCTCTCGCCTTCATGGAGCTTAAGGAGCAGCAGCCGATCAAGGGGTTGAAGATCGACGTTGCCTTCATCGGCTCCTGCACGAACGGGCGGATCTCCGATCTCCGCGAGGCGGCGAAGATCGCCCGGGGGAACAAAGTCGCGCCGCACGTGCGGGCGCTGGTGGTGCCGGGTTCGCAGCAGGTGCGCCGGCAGGCGGAAGAAGAAGGTCTGCACGAGATCTTCCAGGAAGCCGGGTTCGAATGGCGTGGCGCCGGCTGCTCGATGTGCCTGGCGATGAATCCGGACAAGCTCCAGGGACGCGAGATCTGCGCCTCTTCGAGCAACCGTAATTTCAAGGGGCGTCAGGGGAGCCCGACCGGCCGGACGCTGCTGATGAGCCCCGCCATGGTCGCCGCCGCCGCCATCCAGGGTGCGGTCGCCGACGTGCGAGAAATGCTGGAGCCAGTGGGGGTTTAGTGAGGCTGCAGGCTGGAGACTGCAGGCTGTAGGAGACGGGCCAGGCTGCGCCTGACTGAGGGGCAAGAGCGTTCCACTCCCCTCACCGTTCCCGAACCTGCCGCTTTACTCCTCTCCAGTCTCCAGTCTACGGTCTACAGCCTGATCTTTTCCGAACGGTAACTGCAGTGCAAGCGATCAAACAAGTAACTGGAACCGGTGTCCCGCTGCCGCTGGATGACATCGATACCGACCGCATTATTCCGGCCCGTTTTCTGCGTTGCGTGACCTTTGAAGGTCTGGGCGAGCACGCGTTCGAGGACGACCGCAAGCAGGATCCCCAGCACCCGTTCAACGATCCGCGGTTCGCTTCGGGGAGCGTGCTGGTCGCCGGGCGCAACTTCGGCTGCGGCTCGTCGCGCGAACATGCGCCGCAGGCGTTGATTCGCTGGGGAATCAAGGCGATTGTCGGGGAATCGTTCGCCGAGATCTTCTTCGGAAACTGCACCTCGCTGGGCGTTCCGTGCGTCACCGCGACCGCTGCGGACATCAAGAAGCTCGCAGCGGCAATCACCGCCAACCCCGCGCTCGAAGTCACTGTCGATCTCGAGAATGACCGGGTGCAGTTCGGCGGCGAGTCGATCCCCTGCAGTCTGCCGGCGTCCGCCAAGAACGCGCTGACTTCCGGTCAGTGGGACTTCCTCGCGCAGTTGATCGAAGCGGAAGACCAGATCCGCAAGACGGCGAGCGAGCTGCCCTACCTGACCAACTTCGCCTGATCCGCCCGGCCCTGCCGTCCCGGAATCGCTGCCGCGTCGGCGGCTTTGCGAAGAAGCCGCCCACCGGCGAACGTCGCGTGTGCCGATGAGTGCTGATCGACCGAGCGAGCCGACCCGTCGCGACTTTCTTACCGGGAAAGCCGTTCGCACGGAGATCGAGCGCGCCGGCGATGCCCTGGCGGACGAACTTGCCGCGCAGCAGGCCCGCGAAGCCCCCACCGCCGGGGCGACGATCCGCCTGGGCAAGCAGGCGATGGCGTGCGATTTCGATGTCGTCCTCAATCCGGGGCCGGCAGCGCGGCTCGAAGCCGCCTCGGCAGCGCTCGATCTGGTCGATCAGCTCGAAGACCAGATGAGCGTCTACCGCCCGCACAGCGAGCTCTCGCGGCTGAACCGCACGGCGGCTGCCGAACCGGTCGCGGTCGAACGCCGGCTGTTCGAACTGCTGCTGCGGGCGAAACGCCTCGTCGAAGAGACTCACGGAGGATTTGACCCGACGGCAGGGCCGCTGATCGCCCTCTGGCGCCGCTGCCGCAGGGAAATGCGGCTCCCCACGAGTGACGAGATCGCATCGACGCTGGCGTGCTGCGGCATCGAACACGTGCAGTTCGACGAGGCAAACAGCACCATCCGGTTCGATCGGGAGGGGGTCGAACTGAATCTCGGCTCGATCGGCAAGGGATATGCGCTCGACCGCGCGGCCGAACTCCTGGAGAACGCGGGAGTCGAAGAATTCCTGCTGCACGGCGGACACAGCAGTCTGCTGGCCCGCGGCGGTCACGCGGGTCATCCCGGCTGGCCGATCGGCATTCGCAACCCCGTATTTCCCGACCGCAATCTGGGAACGCTGCTGCTGCAGAACTGCGGCATGTCGACGAGCGGCACCGCGGTCCAGCATTTCCGCCTGGAAGGGAAACGCTACGGACACATCCTCGATCCGCGAAGCGGCTGGCCGGTCGAGGGGATGCTCTCGGTGGTTGTGCTCGCCCCGACCGCCGCCGAGGCCGACGCCCTTTCCACCGCGTTTTTTGTGATCGGGGTCGAAAACGCGCGGGAATATTGCCATAATCATCAGGAGGTGTCGGCGCTTCTCATCCCTCCCCCGGAACCCGGCCGGCGCCTGCGCCCGATCAATTGCGGCATTCCCCCGAACATCCTGTTTCTGGCTCCCGAGATCATCCCCCCTGAAGACGACGGCGGTCGAGCGTAACTCGCCACCTCGCTGATCGGGCAGTCGGCAGTCCTGTCTGCCTCTCTGCCGATTCCCCCGCGAGCTTGCCCTCGACAGATTTTTCCCGGAGGTGAAGAGCGTGCCCCCTGAAGTGCCAGCCAAGCCTGTCGAAACTCCCTCGAAATCTGCGGCGAAGACGTCCCCGCCGCAGCCGACGCTCTCTCCCTCGGCGAGCCCGATGAGCGATCTGCGGCGGATTTCGCTCGCCGCGATCGTGTTCCTCGTCCTGCTGCGGATGGCGATCGGGTGGCAGTTCTTCTACGAAGGGGTCTGGAAACTCCAGACGCTGTCGACGGCCAACAAGTGGACTGCCGCCGGCTATCTGAAGGCCGCCCAGGGTCCTTTCCGCAACGTGTTCCGCGGGATGGTTGATGATCCGGACGACCTCGACAAGCTCGACTACAACAAGGTCACCGCCCGCTGGAACGAGTGGAAAGCCCTGTTCCTCGCGCATCATCCCGACCTGAGCGAGAAGCAGAAGCAGCAGCTCGACAAGACCATGGCGGGGCTGCAGACGCGCCTGAAGGAACAGCTCGAATCTCCCGAATGGGCCGGCGTGATTCGCGCGCGGCACAAGGGAACCTCGGACGAGAAGTCGATCGGCGAGATCGAGCTCTACAAGAACATGCTCGCCCGCTACGAAGCCAACCGCGCCAAGGCGGAAACGAACTTCCAGCTTGAGCATCTCGACAAGCAGTGGAAGGAGATCCAGGACAAGCGGAAGATGCTCGCCGAACCGATCGACGCGCTGACCGCCGAACTGCACGCCGCCCCGACGAAGATTCTCACACTCGATCAGCTCTCGGCGGGCCCCTCTCCGTTGCCGCCTTCGAAGATCGACTCGATCGACCAGCAGACGATCTGGGGGCTGATCATCATCGGCTTCCTGCTGATCGCCGGGCTGTTTTCGCGTCTTGCTGCCGCCGGTGCGGCGGTGATGCTGCTGATGTTCTATCTGGTGACTCCCCCCTGGCCGGGCGTTCCCGAAGGGCCGGGGCCGGAGCACAGCCTGATCGTGAACAAGAACTTCATCGAGATTCTCGCCTGCCTGGCACTCGTCGCCCTGCCCAGCGGCCGCTGGCTGGGACTCGATGCCTGGGTGCGGCGATTCATCCTGCGGAGAACGACCGACTGAGCCGCGACCCGGCGGCTTCGGCCGACGCCACCCGCTACTTGCCGCCATGCCGGCAAGACCATTTGTGTGACCCTGGGATTTCAACAACTTGCCGCGGCCGACCGGAAACACCGATCCGCCGCCGCAATGATTCGCATAGCGATTTCGTCCTGACCGAAGAGGATGCACATGAATTTGAGCCCTGAAGAAAAGCAGATCGGCATCGACAACTACAACGAAGCGGTCGCCGGTGTGACGCGACGCGCCTTCCTGAAAGGCGCTGCCGCTGCCGTCCCCAGCTTGGGCGCTGTCTACTTCGGCTATGAAAAGTTGCAGGGCGCTCCGGTCAAGGTCGGGTTCATCGGCACGGGTGATGAAGGCAGCGTGCTGCTCACCGAGCATCCCCCGGAATACATGGATATCGTCGCGGTCGCCGACCTGCGGCCGACGAATCTCGAACGGGCCTTCACCGGCGACGGGAACGATGTGCGGATCGGACTGATCCGCAAGCTCGGCCCCGAAAAGGCCGCGAAGATCAAGAAGTACACCAATCACCGCGACCTGCTCGCCGATCCGGAGATCGAAGCGGTCGTGATTGCCGTGCCGCTGAACCAGCACGCCCCGATTGCGATCGAAGCGCTGAACGCCGGCAAGCACGTGCTCTGCGAAAAGCTGATGGCGCACAACATCACCGAATGCAAGGCGATGATTGCCGCCGCCGAGAAGAACCACAAGCTGCTCGCAGTCGGCCACCAGCGGCACTACAGCGTGCTCTACGAGAACGCGAACGAGCTGGTGAAGGAAGGGCTGCTGGGGACGATCAAGTTCATCCGCGCCTCGTGGCATCGGAACAACAGCTTTCCGGATTCCGACAGCTGGTTCAAGCCGATCCCGAAGGAGGACGCAGCGGCGCTTGAGAACGAAGTCCAGAAGTACGGTTACGATTCGGTCGATCAACTCTGCCGCTGGCGTCTCTACAACAAGACGGGCGGCGGTTTGATGGCCGAGCTGGGCAGCCATCAGCTCGACGCGTGCAGTATCTTCCTCGGCAAGGTGAAGCCGATCGCCGTCCAGGGATACGGCGGGAAGAACTTCTACGGGGTCAAGGGGGTCGGCTCGATGGACAAGCAGAACGACCCGCGGGAAATTGACGATCACGTTTACGTGACCTTCGAGTTCCCCGGACCGCATTACGAAGAGGACAACAACGACATCGTCATCGTCACCTACTCGTCGATCAACACGAACCGCCTGGAGCCGTACGGCGAGATCCTGTTCGGCAGCCGCGGCACGATGATCGTCGAGCAGGAGCAGAACGTCATGCTCTTCAAGGAAGCGGGCCCGGGATCGTACGCCGGCGGTGGAGCCGGGCAGCGGCTCTCGGTCAACAAGGCGGACGGCAAGCCGGCCCTGCAGGCGAGCGACAGCCTCGCTCCGTCGACGAAAGCAATGGCCGCCGGTGGGGCGATCGGCAAGGTGAGCCGCGGCTACACCGAAGAGATGGAGCACTTCTGCCACTGCATCCGGACGGAAAACTACGGCAGCCGCGAAGAAGGTGGGCTGCGCTGCAACGGCGTGGTCGCGATGGCTGACGCGATCATGGCACTCACGGCGAACCTGGCCATGAAGCACAAGAAGCGGATCGAGTTCAAGCCGGAGTGGTTCGACCCGAAGAACCCCGCCGTTCCCGAAACCGATCCGCAGGTTCTCGCCTGAGGCACCGCTTTCAAGCGAGCCGCACGCGACTGCGATGCTGACTGAGGTCCGCGACCGGGTTTTCACCATCCGGTCGCGGACCTTTTTTTGTTAGCATGTCCGTTGCGAGACGTTGCGAAATAATTTGAGCGTTCGTTGTCCGAAATCCGTCATCCCCTGTGAGGAATTCGGGGCATGGCTGCACAACTGCAGAACTTCATCGGCGGTCGCTGGGTTGCCTCGCACACGAACCAGTGGCTGGAGAACCGAAATCCAGCGAACTGGGATGAGCTGATCTGTCAGCATCCCCGTTCCGACGCGAAGGATATTGAAGAGGCGGTGCAGGCCGCGGTCGCCGCCTTTCCCGCGTGGAGCCGCAAGCCCGCTCCCGAACGGGCCGAGATCATCGCCCGCGCGGCGGCGTTGCTCGTCGAGCGGAAGGAAGAACTCGCGGCCGGAATGTGCCGCGAGATGGGAAAGGTCCTCTCCGAAACGCGCGGCGATGTGCAGGAAGCGATCGACATCGCGGTCTACATGGCGGGGGAAGGGCGTCGCCTGTTCGGCCACACGACTCCCTCCGAGCTTCCGAACAAGTTCTGCATGGCGATTCGCCGTCCGGTCGGCGTGTGCGGTCTGATCACTCCCTGGAACTTTCCGGCGGCGATTCCCGCCTGGAAGATGTTCCCGGCCCTCATCTGCGGGAACACAGTCGTTCTCAAGCCCGCGGAAGATACGCCGTGGAGCGCCACAAAGCTGGTCGAGATTCTGCACGAAGCGGGAGTCCCCGCCGGTGTTGTGAATCTCGTCCATGGACTGGGGGAAGAAGCCGGTGCAGCCCTCGTCGAGTCGCCGCAGGTGCAGCTCATCTCCTTTACGGGAAGCAGTGAGACCGGCGCGCAGGTCGCCGCCCGCTGTGGCGCGCAGCTGAAGGCCACGTGCCTCGAATTGGGGGGCAAGAACGCGCAGATTGTGCTCGCCGACGCCGATCTTGACCTCGCGCTGGAAGGGGCGCTTTGGGGCGCTTTTGGCACCAGCGGCCAGCGCTGCACGGCGACGAGCCGCCTGATTCTCGAACGGCCGATCGCGGCAGCTTTCCGCGACGGTCTGCTCGAACGGGCCCGCGGACTGCGAATCGGAAACGGGTCTGACCCGCAGGTCCAGATGGGACCGATCATCAATGAGTCGCAACTCCGGCGGATCGAAGACTACGTCCGCCTCGGCGAACGCGAAGGGGCCAAACTTCTCCTCGGGGGAAAGACCCTCACAGAGGGGGACTTCGGCAAGGGCTGGTTCTACGCCCCGACCATTTTCGATGAGGTGACGCGCGAGATGCGAATCGCCCGCGAAGAGATCTTCGGCCCGGTGGTCTGCCTGCTGACGGTCGATTCGTTCGATGAAGCCATCGACGTTCTGAACGACACCAGGTACGGGCTCTCCTCGTCAATTTACACATCGAACGTGCAGCGGGCCTTCCAGGCGATCGAGCGGATCGAAGCCGGGATCACCTATGTCAACGGCCCCACGATCGGGGCCGAGGTTCACCTGCCGTTTGGCGGCGTGAAAGCGACCGGCAACGGCCACCGCGAAGCGGGCCAGGCCGCCCTCGACGTCTTCACCGAATGGAAAGCGGTCTACGTCGACTACAGCGGCCGCCTGCAGCGGGCGCAGATCGACAACCGCGGCGGCATGGCCTGAGCAGCGCTCGAACGAAGACTGCGGATCGAGGAATCCCTGGGACACAGACAGTCCTGTCTGTGTCCTCTCTTCGGCTACTCCTCCGCCACCTCTTCCTTCTGGAAGTGCAGGATGCCCCGGCGAACGGCGTCAATCACGCGGACATCGCGGGCGGCCTCCTGATCGATCCGGTTGATGCGCTGGCGAATGACTTCCAGCACCACGCCGGTATCTTCGCGCTGGTTGATGTAATTGCTGATCACCTTCTGGAAGGTGGCCACCCATTCATCGCTGCTGCGGTACGGTTCCGGCAGCCGCTCCGACAACCAGGCGCGAATCGAGGCGTCGCGGATGACCTTCGAGTTGGCCTCTTCGGAGTAGAGGGTCCCCTTTGTATTGAAACGGGTTTGCAGCGAGTTGAAGAACGGTCCCGAGCCCCCATGAATCAGCATGTCCGCGTATTCGGACCGGTTCATGGACGGGGGAACCGTCACGTTCGTCGGCAACTCCCGGGTGTACTGGTTCCGCAGGCTCTCCAGGGCGCGAATGCTGACGTACAGCGGACCATCACCCCAGACAGACGTGGGAGAACGGCGCGTGTCTTCGAGAAACTTGCGCCACATCTTCTCGGCCCGCGTGTTGAGCTCGATCGAGTCGCGGCGGATCGCATCGCCGTCGAGGGTCTCGCCGGTATCGTAGGCGTTGTAGCGCTGCGTGAGCACCTGCTTGTTGAGGAGTTGCCGCTCGACGCTGGTGATGCCGTTCCAGATGTTCAGGTCACCCATCTGCACGACGACTCGATCACCTTCGCGGAATGCTCCGGTTCCTTCGGCCCGTCCGATCGCCTGCTTGTTCTGGACGCGCACGATCCGCAGGACGCCCACCTGCTCAAAGCCGCCGCGCTGGCGATTTCCGGTATCGCGGAACACCCACAGCCGGCTTCCTTCGATCAGGCCGTCGGCATATCCGAGATCGATCGTGGCCGTCGAACCGGTGGCCGTGATGACATTGCCGACGGCATAGTCCTTGTCGGTCACCCGCAGCCCGAACACGTAAGTCTCCTTCGCCTCCGCGATCGAGGCGAGGGAGAAGATCACCAGGCCGGCAAGTACCAGATTCCGCATCGCAAGTCCTCGATATTGAATTGTCAGCCCCCGGAAGGCGAGAAGGAGTTTGCGGATTCCCTCGCGGAAGGGGTGACTGAGGCGTCCAGAAACCGGACGAGGTTCACAAGAGAAAGGTACTCTCCAACTTACCACACACTCCGGGGCGGTGAACAGGGGTTTCGACCCGGAATACAGTCGGCTGCGGGCCGGGAACGATCCGGAGGCGGAATCCCAATGACGTTCGAACTCCGGCCGAACCGCCGCTGGCGGACGGACTGCACCGGTTGCACCGATCACAGCAGTTGAGCGGAGGGGGCCGGAAAGCGCACCGGGAGCGTCCGTGCGGAGAAGAACGCCGCGGACTTGTGGGAAGACGAGCGAAGAGGAGAACGCCTTGCTCAGGCCCCCTGCACTGCGACGAACCGGCTGCGGAACGCGCACAGATCGGCAGCCGAAAGATTGCCGCCGCACATCAGCAGGACCACGCGATCATCGGGACGGAAGCGGTCGCGATGCAGTTCCGCCGCTGCGAGGCAGCAGCTCGCCGCCGGCTCGACGAGGAGCTTCGTCCGTTCGAGCAGCAGCAGCAAGCTCCGCACCGATGACGCATCGTCGACGACCGTGACTTCCCGCACAAGCCGCTTCACGGTTTCGAAGGTGAACTCCGAAACCTTCGGGGCTCCGAGCGTGCGGGCGATTGATGAGATCGCCGGGAGTTCAATCAGCTCGTTCGCGGCGAGAGTCCGGGCCATCGCGTCGGCCCCCTCGGTTTCGACGCCGATGACTTCGACCTGCGGACTGATGGTCCGCATCGCGGTCGCCACGCCGCTGATCAGTCCCCCTCCGCCGATACTGACATAAACGTGGGTCGTGGAGGGAAGATCTTCGAGGATCTCCAGACCGATCGTCCCCTGTCCGGCGGCGATCAGCGGATCGTCGAACGGATGCACCAGTACGCGGCCGGCATCCCGCAGCCGATTCGCCTCGGCGAATGCCGTGCGAATGTCGGGCACCAGCAGAATCTCGGCCCCGTAGCCACGGGTCGCGTCGAGATAATTCGCCGGAGTCGTCTCCGGCATGACGATCGTGGCCGAGATGCCGAGTTCGCGCGCGGCGAACGCCACCCCCTGGGCATGGTTCCCGCCGCTGACGGCGACGACGCCATGACGCTGCTCGTCCGGCGTGAGCGTCAGCATTTTGTTGAACGCCCCGCGTGGCTTGAACGAACCGGTCTTCTGCAGACATTCGGCCTTGAGATAGACCTGCGTCCCCAGATGATCACTCAGCGTCTGCGAGTGGAAAAGCGGCGTCCGGTGCAGGCGGCCCCGTAGCCGGTGCTGCGCCTGAACGATCATTTCGAACGAGAAGGGGGTGATGTCTGTCATGCCCACATCATCCGTCGCGACGAGCGGGATTTCAACTGAGTTCCCTCCATCGCGGCAGGGCTCGATACCGCTCTGTCGTGTCACCAGACACGCGGACGAAACCGTCCTCCCCGAACGCAAAGTGGGCCAGGCTGACTGGCCTGGCCCACTTGATGGAAATCCGGATGTCGAATCCCGCGGGATTGACTCTCCGCGGAGCGACTAGATCGTGCCGCCGTAGCGGGCTTCGCTGCCGAGCAGCTCTTCGATCCGCAACAACTGGTTGTACTTGCAGATGCGGTCGGTGCGGCTCGCCGAACCGGTCTTGATCTGCCCGGTCGACAGGGCAACCGCGAGGTCGGCAATCGTCGTGTCCTCGGTCTCGCCGCTGCGGTGGCTCATGACGGCGGTGTAGCCGTTCCGCTGCGCCAGCTGGACCGCGTCGATCGTTTCGGTCAGGGTGCCGATCTGGTTCACCTTCACGAGGATGCTGTTCGCGATCCCCTTGTCGATCCCTTCCTGCAGCCGCTTGACGTTGGTGACGAACAGGTCGTCGCCGACGAGCTGGATCTTCGAGCCGACGGCGTCCGTCAACTGCTTCCAGCCGTCCCAGTCATCCTCGGCACAGCCGTCTTCGATCGAGCAGATGGGATACTTCTCGACGAGACCGGCGAGCCAGCCGACCATCTCGGCCGAGCTCAGCTCTTTCCCTTCGAGCTTGTACGTTCCCTTCTTGGCATCGAAGAACTCGGTCGAGGCGACATCGAGGGCGATCTTCACCTGCTCCTCGGGACGATAACCGGCTTTCTCGATGGCGGTGAGGATCAGGTCGATGGCGGCCTGGTTGCTCTCGAGGTTCGGTGCGAAGCCTCCTTCATCACCGACGGCGGTGTTCAGCCCGCGCTCCGAGAGCACCTTCTTGAGGTGGTGGAAGATCTCGACACCGCAGCGGAGTGCATCGCTGAAATTGTCGAAGCCGAGCGGCATGATCATGAATTCCTGCACGTCGACGGCATTGTCGGCGTGAGCGCCGCCGTTGATGATGTTCATCATCGGGGCGGGGAGATAGCGGGCACCGACGCCCCCCAGGTAGCGGAAGAGCGGCAGGTAGCTCACGCGGGCAGCCGCATGCGCGGCGGCGAGCGAGCAGCCGAGAATCGCGTTCGCCCCGAGCCGCGACTTGTTCGGCGTGCCGTCGAGGTCGATCATCACCTTGTCGATCCCGGCCTGATCGGTGACGTCCATGCCGACGATCGCCGGGCCGAGGTGCTCGTTGACGGCTTCGACCGCCTTGGTCACCCCTTTGCCGAGAAAGCGGCTCTTGTCGCCGTCGCGCTGCTCGTGCGCTTCGTGCACGCCGGTGCTGGCGCCGCTGGGGACGGCGGCGCGGCCGAGCGTCCCGTCTTCCAGTTCGACATCCACCTCGACCGTGGGATTGCCGCGGCTGTCCAGAATCTGCCGGGCGTGAACCGCTTCAATGGAAATGCTCATCGTCTGTCGTCCTCGTAAGAAATCAGCCTCAAACTCGCGTGAAAATGCAAAGGGGTGGGGAGTCTACACAGGGCCACCGCCTGTTTCAATCTGCCCGTTGACCGCTGCCGGACGGGGGTGCAAGCGGACCCGCAACACCCCCGGGCGTTTCCCCACCGGGGCTTCCTGCTGGTCCTGCCCCGGTCAGATGACATGCGTCCCGATCTGAACAAACCGACAGGCCCGGGAGTCCACAGCCCGGCTGCCGGGGACGTCCCGGCTGCGCACGCCCGCGATTGTGACAACTTTTCCGAGAATTGCCACACTGACCCGGCACGGCGGAGAGGACCGATTCCCCCGCCCCCCGGGAGAGCGACTTTTCGTCTGCCGGGCGGAGTTCAATGGCCGCACGGATCGTACCCGTGTGACGCTTTCCGCACTCCGCCGATCGTGTCATGATGACATTTCCGCAAGCGGACACTCTTCCCGGACCAGCGAGGCACCGAGACGCCGGCCGGTTCCCCGCAGGGGGAAATGTCCATTCATTGCGAAACGTCTCTTTCTCCACGGAATCCAGAAGGTGTGTAACAGATGTTCACCGGACTCGTAGAAGGGCTCGCGCGCGTCCTCGATCTCGTCCCGGAAGGCAACGCCCTGCGACTGACGATCGAGGTTCCCGACGAATTCTGCCGCGACGGCCGCATCGGCGACAGCGTGGCCATTAACGGCTGCTGCCTGACGGTTGTCACCATCGACGGCAACCGCTGGAGCTTCCAGGCCGGTGACGAGACTCTGGCGAAAACCAACCTCGGCGGACTCTCCGTGGGCGATCCGGTGAACGTCGAACGTCCCCTCACGGCAGGCGGACGACTCGGCGGCCACTTCGTGCAGGGGCATGTGGACGGCGTCGGCACGGTCACGCGGATCGAACGCGATGGCGAATGGACGCGGATGTGGTTCGCCGTCCCCGAACCGCTTGCCCTGCACCTCGTCCCCAAAGGCTCGGTGGCGGTCGACGGCGTGAGCCTCACGGTCGTCGATGTGGAAGCGAACACCTTCAGCGTAGCGCTGATTCCGCACACGCTGCAGGTGACGACGCTCGGCAGCCGAACCGTGGGAAGCCGCGTCAACATCGAGACCGACATCCTGGGCAAGTACGTGCAGAAGATGCTGGAAGCGCGTCTCGGCACTCCCGGCTCGCAAGCCGGAACACAGGGCTGAGTCCACGATCGCGGTTGGCCCGAAGCAGCTCTGTCACCGGCTGCGATCAGAACAGCGCGACGAGAAATTGTCGTGTTTGTCGCGTTCTCTCGCCGGGGTGTCTCTTCCCGCCGGCTCCGCCCTTCACGTGCCCGGGTTGTCTCGTGCATCGTCGGACGTACAGGCCCGGCCTCGGCCACGCCGCTACTCCGAACGCTAATGTTTCGTCGCAGCCTGTCCGGAGGAGAAGCCCCGCTGGGAGCGGTCGCGGCCAGGTCCGTTCGCCGATCGTTTACGAGGGATTCTGCGGAAGGTTCGGCCTGGGCATCCTGCCAAATTCCGCCATTCGGGATTCGTTCATCTCGCTCAGTTCCTTTTCGGAAGCGGCGCGCTTAGAATTGGGCTTCAGGCGAACCCGCTGCCGACCGGGTGCTCCCGGGCCGGTCGGGTTTCATCCCTCTGCTCTTTGCGCCCCCACATGAAAGACGTCGACCGTCAAACCCGCTCTTATTTGATGAGCTTGTTTGAAGAGCAGGGTATCCATCCGCGCGGCGATCTGGGGCAGAACTTCCTGATCGACCTGAACCTGATCGAGTACGCGGTCGATGCCGCCGAGCTGCAGCCGACCGATGTCGTGCTCGAAATCGGTGCCGGCACGGGAGGGATGACGGCCTTTCTCGCCGACCAGGCGGCGGCGGTCGTGTCGGTCGAGATCGACTCGAACATGTACGCACTCGCCAGCCGGGCCGTCGCGGGGCGCGACAACGTCACGCTCTATCACGGCGACGCGCTCAAGAGCAAGAGCAGACTCTCACCGGAAGTCCTGCAACTGGTGGAAGAACGTCTGGCGGAATCGCCGGACCGCGGCCTGAAGCTGGTGGCGAATCTCCCGTACAACGTCGCGACCCCGATCGTCTCGAACATCGTGGCGTCCGATCTTCGCTGGCGGGCGATGGTGATCACCATCCAGTGGGAACTGGCCCAGCGGATGCGTGCCCGGCCCGGAACGAGCAACTACGGTGCACTCTCGGTGTGGCTGCAGTCGCAGTGCCGCGTCAAGGTCCTGAAGAAACTCCCGCCGACCGTCTTCTGGCCGCGGCCGAAGGTCGATTCGGCGATCGTGCGGATCCTGCCCGATCCGAAAGCGCGGCGGAGACTGGAGGACCGCGAGTTCTTTCACGACTTCGTGCGCCGGCTCTTCCACCAGCGCCGCAAACATCTCCGCAGCGTGCTGACGGGGATGTACCGCAAACAGCTCAGCAAGACGCAGCTCGATGCCGTCCTGCAGCCTTTCTCCCTGCGGGAAGGGGCGCGGGCCGAAGAGCTCGATATTCCGCAACTCGTGTCCCTGGCGTCAGCGATTCAATCCGCCGTTGCGCCCGACCATCCGCCGGAGGTCGAAGCGGAGGAATGAGCAGCGTGCCCTGAGGGGGCGCTGCGGGCGACACAGAAGTGAGGAACAATTCACGAACGACGGACCAGCCGCGATACAGGCACCGCACCGGCTGGTTTGCGGGAGCGATCTCGCCAACCGCACACGAGGGCGGGCCTCTGACAGTTTTCGGGAGGACGAAATGGAACAGCGAATTGCCTACCAGGGACTGACATTCGACGACGTGCTTCTGGAACCGGGCTACAGCGAGTTCCTGCCTTCCGCGGTGGACGTCAGTTCGCAGTTGACGCGGAACATCCCGCTCAACGTGCCGATCCTCAGCAGCCCGATGGATACCGTCACCGAAAGTGAAATGGCCATCGCGCTCGCGCAGGAGGGCGGGATCGGCATCATTCACAAGAACATGTCGATCGAGCAGCAGGGGCTCGAAGTCGATCGCGTGAAGCGCAGCGAGCATGGCGTGATCGTCGATCCGGTCACGCTGCCTCCCGACGCGACGGTCGGTCAGGCGGCGGAGATCATGGACTCCCGCAACATCGGCGGCGTTCCGATTACGCAAAATGGGAAGCTGATGGGGATCCTGACGCGCCGCGATCTCCGATTCCTCGAATCGAAGGAAACTCGCATCGCGCAGGTGATGACGAAGGACAAACTCGTCACCGCGCACGAGAACACCGACCTGCAGGAAGCGCAGCGCATCCTGCGGGAAAATAAAGTCGAGAAACTCCTGCTGATAGACGAAAACTATCAGCTGAAGGGGTTAATCACGATCAAAGACATCGACAAGAACCTTCGCTTCCCGCTGGCATCGAAAGACTCTCGCGGACGATTGCGAGTCGGTGCCGCCGTGGGAGTCGGCGACTACGACCGGGTGGCTCTGCTGCTCGAACGCGAAGTCGACGTACTGGTCGTCGACAGTGCCCACGGCCATTCGCGGAACGTCCTCGAGACCGTTCGCGAGATCAAGCGCCGCTGGGACATCGACGTGATTGCGGGGAATGTCGCGACGACCGAAGGGGCGCGCGACCTGATCCGCGCCGGAGCCGATGCGGTGAAGGTCGGCATCGGGCCCGGATCGATCTGTACAACACGAGTCATCTCCGGCGTGGGTGTGCCGCAACTGACGGCCATCGCCAATGCCGCGAAGGCGGCGGCCGACACCGATGTTCCGGTGATCGCCGACGGAGGGATCCGATATAGCGGAGACATTACAAAGGCACTCGCGGCCGGAGCGCACGTGGTCATGCTCGGAGGTCTGCTCGCGGGGCTTCAGGAAAGCCCGGGCGAACTGATCCTCTACCAGGGGCGGACCTACAAGCAGTACCGCGGCATGGGCTCGATGGGAGCCATGGTGAAAGGGAGCAGCGAGCGCTATCGGCAGAGTGTCGGAGAGGACGACGGCAAGGGAGCCAAGAAACTCGTTCCGGAAGGAGTCGAGGGACGCGTCCCCTATCGGGGCGCGCTGAGCAGCCTGCTGTATCAGTTGATCGGCGGATTGCGGGCCGGCATGGGCTATTGCGGAACGCGGACGATCGCGGAACTGCGCACGGAAGCCCGCTTTATTCAGGTATCACCGGCGTCGGTTAGGGAGAACCACCCCCATGATATTCTCATCACGCAGGAAGCCCCGAACTACACGGCGGGGAATGCTCCGATGGATGGCAATTGATCCATTCGCGAGAGCCGGCGGTGCCGCCGCGCTCCTCTTCGCGTCGCTCACCGTCGCGACCGGAGCCGAGCCGGACACCACACCGGCGCCTGCGCAGAAATCGCCCGCATTACAGCGGCTGCGTGACTGGAGCAGTTCCTGGGGACGGCCGCAGTCAGCCCCCGCTTCTGAATCCATCCAGAGCCCGGTTGTGCGCGTCTCGGCGAAGTCATCCGCAGCCAGCGACGACGCGACCGCCGAGGCCCGCTTCGAACTGCTGATGCAACAGCGCGGCGCGGATGCCGATCCGATCTTCAACCGGTTCGAATCGAGCGACCAGCCGGGAACACTGCCTCCCTACACCGAGCCGATCAGCGATCCGAGCCAGCTCAAGGGCATCGGGCAGATCTCCCCGTTCTACTCCCCGCCGGGAGAAGGGGAACTGCCGGATGAAGTCCCGCTGGGAGAACAGCCCTATGTGCCGCGGATGCTTCCGCAATCGGCCTATCCCTGGCTGGCTTCCGACCTGTGCTACAACCCGCTCTACTTCGAAGACGTCGCACTCGAACGTTACGGGCACTCGTATCACCCGTTGATCCAGCCGTTCGTGTCGGTCGGCAAGTTCAGCGGACAGCTCGCCGGCCTGCCGTATCAGATGGTGATCGATTCCCCGCGGAAGGCCATGTACCCGCTCGGCTATTACCGCCCGGGCGAGTATGCCCCCTGCCTGCTCTATCAGGTCCCGTGGAATACCGAAGCGGCGGCCGTGCAGGCGGGCGTTGTCACCGGCCTGTTCTTCCTGATCCCCTGACAGTCTGAGGGCCTGTTCCTCGACACCAGACGACATTCTCACCGGCACGTCGCTCCTGAAACCGGGTGCGGCGTGCCGGTCTGTTGTTTGGGACTGCCTCTGCGGACTAGAATGACCTGTCCGCATTCCAGTCGCGCGAACGTCGCCGACGCGGTCGTGTCACAGGTCGTGGGAAGGGACTGTTGCTGGTGGAAGAGCCGTTGGCCAATGAGATCATCGACCGGGTGGAGTCGCTGCTGCTCTCCGCGGAAAAGGAAACCAAACCGCTCGAACTCGATCCTTACCGCAGCAGCCTGTTCGAACTGTTCGTCACGGCGGAAGCGGCGGGGTATCTCGAAGAGGATGTCGAACCGGACCTGACGTGCGACGGCATCGGCCGCGTCCTCTCGCAGCGCTGGAATCTCGCCGAGGCCACCCGCGAGTCGATGAGCCAGCAAAGCCGACTCCCCCAGCAGCACCTCTCGCGGATGCGGCTCCTGTGGTCCTTCATGCGGATGTGGATGGAATGGACCTACGCCTGGCAGCGCTGGCCCGAATTCCATAACGACATGGAAGAGCCGGTCGACGAGCGCTAAGCGGCAGCCACTTTCCCACGAGTGACGCTTCGGAAACCGGCACGCGCTGGCCTGCTGTCCGGCGAGGGGGCCGCCTGTCGCAGTTGCTCTGCGGCGTCCGGCCTCATCCCGCGGCCCGCTAAAAGTCGAGCCGCGCCCAGACGAGGTTCTGCCGATCGCCGCGAATGCGGAAATCTTCGAGCATGGCGGTCAGGTTCGGTGTGACGAAGTCGTTCCACTTCTGACTGTTGTTCAGTCGCACCGTCAGCCGCTCGTTGAAGTCGATCAGCTCGGGAGAGAGCCGCAGCGTATGCCGCCCGGCTCCGCAGGTGAGGATGATCGCATTCGTCTGCCCCTTTTTCCCGGAGACGCGAAGCGGAACAATCCGCGCCTTCTCCTCGGGGATGTCCGCGAGCATGTTGCTGGCCGGAAGATCGTTGATCTCCCACCACCAGAAACGGTTGTCGGTCGGCCGCAGCGTCCAGTTCTGAATCTCGGGTGGAGCCTTCAGTCGGCGGTGGCGCGGCATCCACTCGAAGAGGTCGGCAATCTCCGAGAAGAAGTGATCCCGGCCATGCCCGACGTGCTCGACATAGATCACGTCATAGCCGAAGCGGAACATGTTCGTCAGCTCGGGAATGTTCGCCGCGACCGCTTCGCGATCCAGCTCCCCATTGATGACGTACAGCGGCAGCTTGTCGGCGTTCTTCCAGTAGTACTTGCAATACTTGTCGGAGACGCCGGAAATCGGAATCACCCCCGCGAAGTAATCGGGATGCGAGAATCCGATGTCGAACGCGGCATCGGCCCCCATGCCGTGCCCCGACAGATAGATCCGGTCCGAGTCGATATTGAACCGCTTCCGCGCGTCGAGGAGTGCCTGCAGAACCACCCGATGCGCCTGTGTGCCGTAATCGTACTTCCGCTGTTCGGCGGGGGCGTACTCCGGCGCGATGACCACGTACCCGTTGCGCTGCGAATGCCCCGGTTCGGCGGAAGTCCCTCCCCACCACTGCAACGCCTCTTCGATCGTGCGTCCCTCGGGCCGCAGCGTGACGATCAGCGGATACGAACGGCTCGAACGGTACTCGGTCGGAGGCAGGGCCGCATACCGGATCGGCGGTTCACCGACCGCCGGGGTAAATTCGAAACTGACCGCGGTGCCCCCCTGGATCGAGGGAGATTCCAGCGGCGGCGGAAGCTGCGGAATCATCTTCGCGATCTGCGCGACCCCCACATCCTCCATCTGCTGCAACGTCGCCAGCAGCTCCTCGCGTTCGCGGGGAGAATCAGTCCGCAGGTACTGGCGGATCAGGAAGCGGGCATTCCACAGCCGCATCGCGGTGTCCAGCTCGCGGACGGCATTCGTGCTCCCGAGCACCCAGCCCGAAACCGCGAGGGCCAGTTTCTCATCCGGCTCCAGCGCCCCGTCCATCGCCAGGTTGTAAAACGCGGCGAGGCGATCCATCGTGTTGAAGTCGAGCTTCTCACAGATTTCGAGCCGCACGGGTGCAATCTCGGCGGCCCGTTCGATCGGCAGCTGCGCCTGCAATTCACCGAGCAACTGCTTCGTCTGCTCGATCTGCGCGAGTTCCTTCTCGTGATCGAGGATCAGTTCCCGGACTTCGCGCAGGATCGAGCCGCTGATGTCGGTCACCGGAAACTTCTTCGCGCGGTCGTAGGTCAATTGAAACTGACCGGCAGCCCGGCGGATCTTCAACTCGTCCACGAACTGCTGTGCCTGCAGTTGCCGCAACTCCAGCTGCACGCCGTCGACCACCTTGGACAGGTCGGGAAAGTCGAGGCGGATCGCGGCCAGTTCTTCCTCGGCGCGGAAGTACAAACCCGCCTGCAGATAAAAGCGGGCGATTCCCAGACGTTCGTTGGCATCGTCGGGATTACTCGCCCGCCGCAGCAGTGTATCGAGCGTTTCCGGCGGCAGTGAGTTCGTGGGAATGCCGAACTCCCACTGGTAATTCAGGCCGGTGACTTTCGCGTACTCCGGCGTGATCTCGGTGATCCCCTGGAAGACCGCCAGCTCCTTCCCCCCGACCGAAAGGGTCGTCCGCCGACGGCCGAATTCATCGAAGGGAGTGATCTCCTGGATCGCTCCCAGCGTATTGATCATCTGCCCGCGGCCACCCATCTTCCGTTGCGAGAGGGTGAACACCTCGTGCTTGTTAAGCTCGATGTCCTGATTCACGTCGGCCACCTGCCGCGCGGCCACGAAGGTGCGACGGAGCCCCTGGTCCTCGACCATCAGGATCGGATAGACGCGAATTTCCTCGCGGTCGCGTGGCCGGGTGTTCGTCGTCATCCCCTGCAGCGGCACGGGACGGCCGGGAATTACTGTGCCGTTCTTCAGCCGGACCTCTCCCGCGGAGAGCAGTTGCACTCCCGGCGCAATCAGGCAGAGACTGACCAGGACAGTCAGCACTTTGGCGGGCAGCGAAGTGACGCGCGGCTCCGGCATGTCGCTCCTCCCAGAAGATAATCACTTCTGATTCTAGGGCAACAGGCTCGGCCCGCCTAGCGGTTTCTTCGCGCCTGGCGAAGGGTGGCCGGTGAATTGTTCACCCCGAATCGGTCGTATCAGCGGCGATAGACCGCGGGCTGAATCGCCTGCCGCGAAGCTCCCTCCGAATGAGCGGCCAGATCGGACGCAAACGGATCTCCGAGCTTGGGCACGAGGGGGGCCAGCACCTGGTGATGCCGCCGCACCAGCGCCACGCTCTCCGCCGGCACATCGCGGATCGAGCGGGCGACCTCCATGAACATCACCAGTTCTTCGAGGCGGTGCGCATCGCGGGCCCGGCGTTCGGTCGCTTCGGCTGTCTGCGTCGCCACGGGCGAACGGTCAAACTCATCGATCCGCTGCATCAGTTCCGCAGCCTGGCGGCGATAATGGCTCATCAGTTGATCGAATTCGTAGCGTTCTTCAAGTTCCGCTTTCAGGATCGCATAGCTCAACCGCGAAATCAGAATGGCGAAATCGGCGGTTCGCAATCCGGCCTGACGGGTGGCGTCGGCGATCACCCGATCGCGCTGCCAAAGCTTGCCCTGCCGTAACGGATCACCCAGAAGGTGAAACCGGTCGCGCGCAAGTTCGACCAGGACGGTTCCCGGCAGCGCGGGCTCGGCACCGCGAATGTCCGCCGGGGCGAACTGCGGCACCTGCTGCCCCGGCAGGTTCTTCACGACGAACAGAAATTGCCGCAATTCCTGTTCGCTTAATGGATGATGCAACGACTTCAGCGGCGCGATCCCATCGACGGCCGGTTCGGCCTGCGAAGTGGAAGTGGAATCACCCACACCACACCCGCACAACAGCAGCAATGCAATGGCAAGGACTCGACGGTCTGGCATCGATCGTTACTCGGTGACCACAACGGCTCACGCCGGGAGATGGGAAACGTCCGGGATTCGGCTTTGAGGGGGCGAAGATTCACGCAACCGGGCCTCTGCGTCAAGAGCGAACCGTTTGCCCGACCGACGGACTGCCGCGCCGCAGTCCGCGAAGATGGAAATCCGCTCCCGCGGCGAAATCCCGCTGCACCGCCGTAACATCTATCTGCAGAAATCTTTGCGCGATTCCCCCGCATCAATCTTCGAATTGACCTGTCCCTTCCGATGTGGATATACTGCCCCCCTTCTCCAGCGGGGGCGTCTGCGCGCGTGGAAAGTCTCTTTCCGCACCGTCGTCCCTCCCGGGAGCAGGACTGAATCCAGGAAGAATTCGGGAACCCGCGGCAGGATGATCCGCGTCATGAATGCTCCACTCCAGCACGCGTACATTCCCTACTCACGCGTCGAACAACTTCGGCAAGCGCGGCAGATTCTGCGGCAGGAAGCCGACGCGCTCTCCGACATTGCCGCCCGGCTCGACTCCCGCTTCTGCGAGGCGGTCGACCTGCTCGCCGCGTGCACCGGAACGGCGATCGTGACGGGAATGGGAAAAGCCGGGATCATCGGCCGGAAGATCACCGCCACCCTTTCGTCCACCGGAACCCGCGCGCTGTTTCTGCACCCTGCGGAAGCGGTCCACGGCGATTTGGGAGCCGTTCGCGGCGATGACCTGTTCCTGATGCTCTCCAACAGCGGCGAGACGGAAGAGGTGTGCCGGCTGTTGCCGATCGTCCGCGGATGGGGAAATCCGATCATCGCCATCACCGGGCGCGAATCGAGCACGCTCGCCCGCAACGCCGACATCGTGATTTCCTTCGGAGGTCTCGCCGAGGCGGGACAGCTCGGCCTCGCGCCCACGACCAGCACCACCGCCATGCTGGCGGTCGGAGATGCCCTGGCGCTCGTCACCAGCCAGCAGAAGGGCTTTACGCCGCAGCAGTTCGCCGTCTTTCATCCGGCCGGCAGTCTGGGGCGGCAGTTGCAGACGGTGCGGGACGTCATGCGCGAGGGAGATCAACTCCGCATCGCCTCCGAACAGGCTTCGATCCGCGAAGTGTTCGCCGGCATGCAGCGCCCCGGGCGACGCACCGGAGCGGTCATGCTGGTGGACGACGCGGGCCGCCTCACCGGCCTGTTTACCGACAGCGATCTTGCCCGCCTGCTCGAAGCCCGCCGCGATGCGCAGCTCGATCGTCCCATTTGCGAAGTGATGACCCGCGATCCGTTCACCATTCCCGTTTCGGCAGCACTCATCGAGGCGGTCACGGTACTGGCCAACCGCCGCGTCAGCGAGCTGCCCGTGATCGACTCCAGCGGCCGCCCGGTCGGCCTCATCGACATCACCGACATTATTGGCTTGCTCCCCTCCGGCACGGAGGACTCGTGAGGAGTGAGTTTGCGACCGTCCCCGACGGGTCTCCCCGGCGCCCCGATCGACGAATGACGTTCCCGTCCGCCTCTCTGCAGCAGTGAATCGTGATCCGACGCATCATCCTGACAGCCTCGACGGCAGCCTGGCTTAGCGGCCTGTTCCTGCTGTATGCGATGATTGTCAGTCCGCGCGTCGAGCCGCGGCTGCTGCAGGCCCCGGCCGCCGTCACCGCGGGAATGACGATGGAAGCCGCCGGCCGCCCGCTCGAAAACATGCGGCTGGCGCAGCTCTATCTCACCCAGCAGCCGTGGGCGCGGAACGCCAACTATCAACTGCGTCTGGGAGACATGTTCATCTTCACCCAGATGTGGGAGAAGCAGCCGCAGAGTGCCGAGATCCGCTTTACGCCATTCGCGATGATCCGCGTTCGCGCGAACGGTGCCCCCGATGAAGAGCCGGTGACGATCGTCAGCGATGCGGCGACGGTCCGCTTTGCTTCCGAGTTCGACATGGCGAACCCCCAGCCGGGCCGGATTGTCGGCGGGACACTGGAAGGAAGCGTGCGCATCCGCGGTGCCCGCAACCTGCAGATTGAAGGCCGCACCTTCGACTTCGCCGAAGAGGCCCTGCGGCTCTGGAGCGCCAACCCGGTCGAGTTCGTCTACGGGACGCACAGCGGATCGGGACGCGGACTGCAGATCGACTTTTTGCCCCTCGACGGACCTCCCGACCGCGACAAGCCCGCCGTCTCCGGAATCCTCAGTCTCACGGTCCTCCAGCGGGTGGACGTGCGGATCGATCCGGAAGCAATGAGCAAACGGCTCAGGAAGATCGAGGCCGGCGAACCGGCTTCCACAGACACCGCCCAGTTCGTGCAGGTGAAGAGTGACGGGCGCTTCCAGTTTCTGCCGAACTCGAACCTGATGACCTTCGAGAACAACGTCCGCGTGATTCGTCCGACCGGTCCGGAGACGTACGACGCACTCACCGCCCCCTTGCTTTCGCTGCTCTTTCGCGAGCCGCTGCCTCTTGAGGGGGCTCCCGAACGGGCGGTCGATCCCAACAAGCCGTTGACGTGGGTTCCCACAAGCCTCGAGTTTTATCAGCTCCGCGCACAGGGAAACGAAAAGAAGGGGGTCGTCCTCGTTTCACAGCGGCACGAGTTCCGTGCCGAGACTCACGAACTGATCTACGACGGGCCGCAGCAGCGGATCACGTTGCGCGATCCACAGGAAGTCCGTGTGTTCCAGCAGGAGCATGAAGTCCACAGCCGCGAGATCCAGCTCGTCCACAACGATGAGGGAGAGCTCGTCACCCTCGATTGCCAGGGGCCGGGCTGGCTGAAGAGCCCGAACAAGGAGCACGGAACCGTTACAGCCGGCTGGAAAGAGGGGCTCAAGAAGTTCCTCGATCCACAAACTCAGCTCGATGTGGTGGAACTGAAAGGACGCGCCGGCCTGCGTCTGAAGGAAGACACGGCCCTCGATGCCGAGCAGATTCGCTTCTGGATCTCGGGCGGAGAAGCGCTGTTCGATTCGGGTGCTCCTTCAGTGCAGCCGGAGCAATCGGGCGGATTGCCCGACGATGTGCAGATTGAACGCATCCTCGCGTCCGGAGACGTCATCATCACCAGTCCGCAGCTGCGCGGCCGGATGAAACAGCTCGGCATCAATTTTCAAACGGAGGCAAGCTCTCCCCTGCTGACGGCGACGCGCAAGCAGAAATCTGGTGATCTGCAGACGGCACGGTTCCTCACCCCTGGAGACGAGGCGCAGCACACCGGAGCACTCACGAACTTCGAATCGTCGGGGGAAGATTCGGGACTCGGAAAGCTCTTGGGCGGCTCTTCAGCGGCGGGAAGCGAAGACCCGATCGACATCACCGCGGATGCGGTCATTGTGCAGATCGTCCGTGCTGCCGATCAACCGACCGAAATGGCGGTGGCCGAGATCCGCAGCCAGGGAGCGGTCACCGTTCTGCGTACCAGCAGTGGAACGCGCGAACCTTTCCTCGAAGGCGAATGGCTGCGGATGCAGAACCTCGGGCCGGATGATCAGGTCGTCCATCTCCGGGGCGAGCCGGCGCATGTCCGCGACCGCGGGATGCATCTCGAAGGCAAGAGCGTCCATCTGAATCTGCGGGAGAATCTCGCGTGGGTTGACGGGCCGGGCCTGCTGCAGATGCCGGTGAAAAGTGCACTCGACGGCAAGCCGCTCGAAACGCCGCAGCTCCTCGATGTGTGGTGGAAAGAACGGATGCAGTTCGACGGGCTGACAGCGGAGTTCTTCGAATCGGTCCGCGCGGGCGTGAACGAGAGCACGATGCGCTGTCACACCATGAAGGTCGTGCTGTCGGAACGCATCATCTTTGCCGATGCCCAGCGAAAGAAACCTCACGATCAGATCGACCTGAAATCGGTGAGCTGTCACGACGGCGTGGACATCGAGGACTACCAGTACGAACAGAACAAACTGGTGAGTGTCCATAAGGGACGCGTCTGGCAGTTCCAGGTCGACAAGACAACCGGCCGCACGCAGGCACAGGGGCCGGGGTCGATTCTCGTCTGGCGGCGGGGCCAGGCGAACCGCGCGGGACTCGCACCGACGAGTACCGTTAAAGCCAATCGCTCGTCACATCGCCCCTCCACCGAATGGGAATATCTGCGAATCGATTTCGCCGGGCAGATGAAGGGGAACATCAACGAGCGCTTCACCACGTTCAACGATCAGGTCGAGATCGTGTACGGCCCCGTCAAACGTTCCACCGACACGGTGAATCCCGATGCACCGCCCCCCTATGGCGGCTGGATGCGCTGCGACACCCTGCAGTTCACGCATCATGCGGCCACGCCGAAAAAGGGAGCCTACATCCAGATGCTCGCGGCGGGAAATGCCGAGTTGAGCGGCACGCTCGGCTCGCCGGACGCGAAAACCACAGCGGGGCGGAATCCTTCCGAAGTGAACCTCGAAGGAGGCACCTTCCACGCGCGGGCCGAGAGCATCAGCTATGACGAGTCGAAGGGAGTCTATCGGCTCCGTTCGCTCGGCGCTCAGAAGGCCTCGATCTGGCGACAGGCAGCCCCCGGCGCCCGCGCCAGCCACTTCGAAGCACAGCAGATCGAGTTCAACCCGGCCAACTCCGAGATCAAGGCCCTCTCGACCACGGGGCTCGAAGGTTTCCAGTAAGCCGCCTCGATCAACCAGGGAAAGAAGTCGCTAGACGCGATTGCTCTCCTGCTCCAGCCGCTCGGCGACGAACGCGAGGACGCGCGCAGCCATGTGGTTGAAGTAATCCCAGCTGTGGCCGCCGTGGCTCGTTTCAAGATCGTACTCGAACGGGATGCCCGTTGAGGAGAGCTTGCTGACGAGACGTTCGACGCCATCGATCCATTCGGCATCGGTCGGATCGCAGACAATCAACTGATGCCGGGGCCAGTTGAGCGGATGCAGCTGCAACGTCGCCGTGTCCTGCCGCGCCGATTCGCGTGTCGGATACATCTCATCGATCGGCAGGCCGAGGCCGTGCCACTGGTGAAAATCGACGGCAGGCGAGATTGCGGCCACGACCGGAAACTCGCGCGGATGGTGATAGGCGAGTTTCAGCACTCCCTGCCCTCCCATGCTGATGCCCGTCAGGCCGATGGCGGGCGGTCTCGCGTCCCACTCCGCCGCGATCCAGGGAAGCACATGCTCGCGGAGAAACTGCACCGGCGATATCTCGGGATCGAACTCGCGGCAAATCCGCTCGCCCCACCAGCTCCGCTGCCCATGCGGGCAGATCGCGCGGAGCCCGTGCCGTTCGAGTTCCCGCGTGTAGACGGGATTGTCCTTCAGCGTCGTGAGACCGTGACCGTGCAGATGCAGGAGGACGTGATTCCGGGGATGCGGCTGCGCCGGCACAAACACGTCGACCGTCTTGCCCGCAATCTCTGTCTGCTGCCAACCGGAACTCATGATGTCCTGCTTTCCTTCATTCAATTTCACAATCCCGAGATCAGCACCCGCCTGAGTCTGGCGCTCCATTGAACGTCGATCGTCTTCCGCCCGGGCATTCAGGTCAAGCGACTCGAGGGTGCGTTTACGGGCGAGGCCCTGCGCCCGTTCAGCACGGAACGACTGGTACAAGCGGACAGAAAAAACTCTTCCCCCCTGCCCCTTCGGAGGAATTGCTTTCGAACGCTGCTTTGCGGCAGGTAGGATACTATCGCCGCCCCAGCGCTCCTCGTGGAACGGCACCGCTCGGACCGCCGTCGCATCCTGGCTGACGGCTGCATCTCTTCGGGGAGAGAACATGCGTCACGACTGCGAACGCGTCCTGTCTCTGACGGCGTGGATCCTGCTGCTCCCGGCATTTCTCCTGGCCGAGGAAGCGGATCAGCGCGCGACGACAATCACCGCCGATACCATCCGCCAGCACGTCCAGGTGCTTGCGAGCGATACCTTCGAAGGCCGCGAGGCGGGAACCCGCGGCGGACGGGCCGCCAGCATCTACCTGAGGCAGTCCCTCGAAAAATCGGGGCTCGGCGGCGGTGCCGCGAACGGCTCCTTCTTTCAGGAGTTCGGCTACGAGTACCGCAACGTGCTCGCATGGCTCCCGGGGAGCGATCCGCAACTCGCACACGAAGTCATCGTCGTCGGGGCGCACTACGATCATGTCGGCTACGGCTCGCGGGCCACGAGTAACGGCCCGATCGGCTATATCCACAACGGCGCCGACGATAACGCCAGCGGGACCGCGACCCTGCTCGAAGTGGCGAAGAGTCTCGCTCAACGCAAGGCGCCGCTGCCGCGTTCGATTCTCTTTGCGTTCTGGGATGCCGAAGAGAAAGGTCTGCTCGGATCGCGACACTGGATTGCCCACCCGACCGTCTCGCTCGATCGCGTGCGGTTGATGGTGAACCTCGATATGGTCGGCCGGCTGCGGGAAAACCGGCTGCAGGTGTTCGGCAGCCGGACCGCACCGGGACTGCGGCGGATCCTTTCCCGAAACAACCGGGACACCGACCTGCTGTTCGATTTCACCCGCGAGTTGCCGGATAACAGCGACCACTATCCCTTTCTCGAACGGCGAATCCCGATCGTGATGCCGTTTACCGGTTATCACGACGAGTATCACCGGCCGAGCGACGATGTGCACACCCTGAACTTCGAAGGGACGGCCCGCATCACCCGCTGGCTGGTGGCAACCCTGCAGGACCTGGCCGAGTTGCCGGAGCTTCCTCCCTTCCGCGAGGCGTGTTTTCAGGAAGCGGCACAGTCACAGCCACCGGCGATCGCCGAAGTTCCTTCACGCAGCCGGCTGGGGATCTCGTGGGACCGGCAGGACCTGGCGCCGGGACGACTCATTACACGTGTTGCACCGGGCTCCCCTGCGGAGAGCGCGGGACTTCGCGTCGGGGATCGCCTGCTGAAGTTCGGCGATATCGAACTCGACGAAACGATCGACCTGCGGACTCTCATCCTGGCCGCGCCTGTGGAGATCGCGCTGACGGTGCAACCGGCCGATACTTCCGACGAACCGGTCGTGCGCACGGTGCGGCTGGCCGGCGGCCCGGTCAGGTTGGGCGTCCACTGGCTGGAGGATGCAGCCGAGCCGGGCACGTTGATTCTCGATCGCGTGGATCCGGGCCTGCCGGCTGCTCTCGCCGGTTTGAAGGTCGGCGATCGGGTGCACACGGTCAATGGCGAACGTTTCGCCGACGGCCATGCGTTCCGCGAACAGACTCTTTCGGTCCACGAGCGCCTGTCGCTGAGCATCGAACGCGAGGGGCGAATGCGGGAAGTCGAGCTCCTCTTCACCGACGGGGCGGTCGTTCAATCCACGCCGCGCGAGATCACCTCGGAGTGAGCGCTGAACGCGCAACGCCCCTGTCGGATTCATCCTTCGCTGGCGCGAACTCGAGTCCATGCGGGGAAGAATCAGTCCCACCACCAGCGGGATTCGTCCGCGGGAAGAATGAGCTTCGAGACGGACTTTCCCTCTTCCTCTTTCGGGAATGGCTGCCGTTCCGCCGTTTTCAGGATGGCCGCGGGATCGATCTCGACACCCCCGCTGATCGAGATCAGCCAGTGCCGCCCGCGGATCAGGCGATAGCTCGCGAGCGAAGGAGTGGTTCGCGGCACTGGATACGTGCGCACGGGACACGCCCCGGAATCGAGAAAGTGCCCCGGCCGCCACTGCCGCCGGTCCGACTCGCCGGTGGAGGATGTTTCTTCCTCCTTTGTCGCTTCCCGGAATGCGGAAGCCGTTTCCTGCCGGATCAACTCGGCGGCCACTGCCAGCGTGACCAGGTTCTCGAGTTCACCAAACACCGGGACGTGTCGCGAAAGTTCCGGGAGGTGCTGAGTCATCGCGCGGGCGAACTGCGTGGCGAGCGGATGCGGCTTCTTCTGCGGTTCGTCGTCGTCCGACTGCCCGGGAAAACTCGCCGCCGTTTCGACCTTCAGCCCCAGGCCGCGGAACGCGAATGCCCGCCTGTCAGCGGAGTGCGCGAGCGACTCGCACTTGCCGACAAACCACCAGCGATGCTGCGGCTGCGCGCGTGCGACGTTCTGCAGTCGCCGCGCCGCAAGGTCGAGGTAACTGGTGACTTCGCGAAGTGGCGACGGATCGTGCCCCATCGCGAGCCGTTTCAGGCGATAGTCGGCAGCGACCATGGTGAATGCCGCCCGGCTCGAACCATGGATGCCGAACAGGTGAATCGCCTGCGGTCCCATCGCCCGCTCCATCCCGCCGAAGATCTCGTCGAGCCGAGTGCGGTCGATCTGTCCGAGCTGGCGGGCGTATTGCTCGTAGTTGCGAACGCCTTCGGGCGTCGGTTCGATCGAACAGCCGAGAAAGCCATCGCGATTCGTTCGATCGTGTGCGAACCGCAAGGCAACGATCAGGTCGTCCAGATGCAGGACCGGACGTTTTGACGTGCGGCCGGTGATCTCGCCGGTTGGCTGCTGCTCCCATGGCTCCGCCGGTCCGGCAAGCACCACATCGCCGCTCTCGGGCACGAACACGAGAGAGCGAATGCCCGTCAGACCGGCGAGGTACTCAATCTCCGCCGGCAGCGGACGCTCTGTTTGATGATGCTCCGCGACGAGCCGTTCCAGCCGCCGCAAGGATATCTTGCGCAGGGCTGAGGCGTTCGCGGGGAACTCCGGTCCGGGATCGGCGGCAACATGCTGGCGAAGAGCCGCAAGGCGGGCATCGTCCGAGAGACGGGTCGCCTCGCGGAGCATTCCCTCGGGATCGATGAGGACTCCGCCGACCACTCCCTGAGCGCGGCATTCAGGACTGCCGGTCACGAGGAGACAGAGCACGCCGACGACGGCGATCAGCCGACGTGAGGATACAACTCGTCCGTGGTCTCCTGCGCTCATGGTCAATCTCCCCCGCGGGTGCGGAACCGGGCGATGCGGCAGGAGACAGTCTACCCCGCCGCGAAAGCCCGCGCCGATTGGATTTGCGGGAGCCGACTGTAAAGCAGGATTCCACGGGGAGTCAGGCCGTGCCGTCGGCGACTCCCCCGTAGCGGCGCAGCAGATCGGGCAGGATCGCAGTGAAGCGGCTGCGGGGGAGGACTTCCGTACAGCCGGCGTTGCGGGCCTCTTCGAACTTCGCAGTGGCGACGTGCGGCCCGAAAGCAATCACCGGGGGCGGCTTCTCCGCCGCCAGCGCGGCCATCAGCTCGGCACTGCTGAGGCCGCGGAAATCCAGATCGAGAAGCACACAGCGAAAACCGCCGCTGGCCGCCCGTTCGAGCGCCTGCGCCGGGTTCGAGACGACTTCGACGCGCACCCCGACCGCGGAGCCGGTTCCGGTGATCCTGCTCGTGAAAAACAGATCGCCGCTGATCAGCAACGCGGCGGGCACTCCCGTGCTCGCGGTCATTCATCACCCCTCACGCCCGCCCCGACCTCGATCGAGCTCCGCCCCCGGCAGGCGCGGCTGCAGGCGGAGTCTCGATGCACGGCTGCGTTTCAGCAGGGGGAACGATGGAAGTGGACATGAACCCAGCGTCCGTCCTTCCGCTGCCAGACCCGTGTCTCTTCCACGCTGCTCGTGACGGGCGCTCCCTCTGCATTGAGCGACTGCGTGAGACGGACGTAACAGAGGACCGCCACATCCCCCACCAGCCGCACATGCGGAGTCGCCATTGTCGCCTGCTTCGGGCTCTTGCTTCCTTCCAGGCGGAAGTAGTACTCGTGGAAGCTGAGCCCCTCGACGAGATGTCCGGCGGCTTCGGGCTCGAAGGCCGTCAGGGACGGGTCGCACAACTCGACGTAGGTCTTCCAGTCACCCGCGAGGATGCTCTCCAGCAACCGCTGATTCGCTTCCAGAACTTCGCGCTTCGCCGTTTCAGACATGAACGTTCTCTTCGAATATTCGAATAAAGGGGAACGCGAGTGGCCGGCCCGGCCGGCGCCATCGAACCTCGCGCGGATCAGCATACCGAAATCGGGAGCGAACGTCACGAATCGCGGAGGGAAAGTCACCGGCCCCGCGCAGTCACTGTCGCTGGAGATTTGCCCGCACTTGCGCACCGCCCGCGCGAGAGTTTTGTCGCGGTGGACACAGCGCGAGCGCGGACTGGCCTCAATGGAAAGGCCCCGGTGAAGCCGGCCCGGGACGACCGGCTCAGTTGAACTGGCCGAGGAACTTGCTCAGGTCGTCGTCATCCGAATCGGACGCGTCGCCCGCTTCTTCCGCGGCGACTTCGAAGTTCTCGCTGGCCGGCGGGAAGGGAGCGGTCGGCTCATCATCGGTGAGGAACGCGAGGGCGGCGGCCTCGTCATCCTCTTCTTCCACCTCTTCCACCGCGATGACCGACTCGGTTTCGACAACTTCCTCAACCACGATCGCTTCGGCGGGAGCCGCGACCTCCTCAGCGGCAACTTCCGGCTCTTCCTCTTCGTCGGCAGCTTCTTCGTCGGCAGCTTCTTCGTCGGCAGCTTCTTCGTCGGCAGTTTCGACTTCGTCGACGGGTTCGTCTTCGTCTTTCTTCCGCCGCAGGAAGCCGAACAGGCCCCGTTTCTTCTTCGCCGGGGGAGCGGCCTCCGTCTCCGCGGGAGTCACCGCAGGAGTCTCCTCGTCCGTGTCGAACACGGAGAGTTCGTCCGATTCGTCCGCCGCCGCGTCTTCGTCGATCGCGACTTCCTCGACCTCGGCACCCGCAGTCTCTTCCACCGCGAAAGCGAACGGATTGTCAGCCTCTTCCTCGACGGTCTCTCCCATCAGCTCATCGAACCCGATCTCATCCGCCTGCGGCTCGGGCTGGGGCACGGCGACGGCTTCAACTTCCGCCGCCTCTTCGACCGGAAGCGCCGGCTCGGCAGGCTCCCACGGAGCTTCCGCGACCGGTGCCGTTTCTTCCGCCTGTTCTTCGACGTGTTCTTCCACTGCGGCGACAGCGGGAGCAATCTCCTCTTCGGCCGCTACCGGCGCGACTTCGGCGTCATCGTCCTCGACGGCGAACGGCGAGAAGTCATCTTCCACCGATTCGGGCTCGGCCGCTTTCGCCGCCGGAGCCTGGCGAACCGTTTCGGTGATCTCGGCGGAATCTTCGGCCGCAGGCTCCGCAGCCGCAGCTTCTGCGAGGGGAGCTTCCTCAACCGCAGCCTCCGGTTCAGCGGCAGCGGCAGTCGCCGCTCCCAGCGCTGCGGCCGCACCCGCGGGATCGAGCCGCGTGCTCGGACAGTCGAACTGCACCCGGAACTTCAGCGGACCAATGACGACGGTGTTCCCGGAGGTGAGCGGAATATCCTGTTCGGCAGGCAACTGCTTTCCGTCAACGTAGGTGCCGTTCGCGCTTCCCAGATCGCGAATCAGCACCTGCTGTTCGTCGACTTTGATCAGGCAATGCCGGCGGCTCACCAGATTCGACGCAATCTTCAGATTGCACTCCTGGCTCCGCCCCACCACGGTGTCCTGCCGAAGCACGACCCGCTTGACATTCGCTTTGCCGTTCGAAACTTGCAGGACAACATGCATGAGCGCAGCAATTCACACGGAGAGGAATTTCGATTTGCCACGGCCCGCAGATCCGCGGTGGCACCATCAATCATAGTCAGGGGGTCCGACCCCTCTCAATTGAAAATGACGGAAAAACTTGCCAGGCCGCGCTGACAGGGCAACTCGTTCAGGTGATTCCGCCTGCATGACGATGTTGCCGATTCTCCCCCGGAATCGGGTGCGGCCCCCACCGGCCAGGCAACACCAGTGTACATGCACACAGATTCCTCTATTCAGGGGATAGAGAGGGCCGGCGGAGGTGCTCCTCGGAATTCGGTTGGCATTCCGCCCGCGCCGCCGGTACGCTAAAACATCCCAGCAAAAAGTGTGGATGCGTTGATTCCGATCCTCAGCGCGGAGAAGCGGCATGCGGAAAGTGCAATCAGGCGGGCACCTCTTCTGCGACGGCATCACCCGGCGGGGCTTTCTGCGGATCGGCGCGGCCGGTCTCGGGGGACTGGCCCTCTCCGATCTCCTGCGGCTGCAGGCAATTGCTGCCTCGACGGCCCGAGAGAACGGGTCGCCGACACCGCGGCCGAAATCGCTCATCCTCATCTGCCTGGAAGGGGGGCCGAGCCATATCGACATGTACGATATGAAGCCCGAGGCACCGGTCGACTATCGGGGCGAGTTCAAGCCGATCGCGACGAGCGTTCCCGGCCTGGACATCTGCGAGCACTTTCCTTTGCAGGCGCGGATTGCCGACAGGTTCTCGATTGTCCGCTCGCTGCGAATGCAGCAGCCGGACCATCAGCTGCACGAGGTCTACACCGGTTTCCCCACGAACCTGCAGCGGCCGTCGCTCGGTTCAGTGGTGAGTCGCGTCCGCGGCACGGGTACCGACAATCTGCCGCCGTATGTCAGCCTGAGTCTCAGCGACCACCCGCGCACCGTCGCCCTCGCGGAACAGCCGACCTATCTCGGACTGGCCCACGGCCCGTTTGAACCGGGAGCTGATGCACTCGAAAACCTGCAGCTGAACGAGCAGATCTCGTCGGCCCGTTTGCAAGACCGCAAGTCGCTGTTAAACGCTTTTGACCGGTTTCGGCGGGATGTCGACACGCGCGGCGTGCTCAACGGGATGGACTCATTCACTGCGCAGGCGATGGAGATTCTTACTTCGCCGCGAGTCCGCGACGCCTTCGACATCAGCCGCGAGCCGCAATCGATTCGCGATCTTTACGGCGGCGATCTGAAGAGCGACTACAACTATCAGTTCGGGCATACGTGGTACGGGACCGAGTTCCTGCAGGCGCGGCGGCTCGTCGAGGCGGGTGTGCCGGTGGTCACGCTCGCCCCGATGGCGTGGGACGATCACGGCAACCTGAACGGCGTGCGCGGGAGCATCTTCGAGCGGCTCGGTGAGAAGCTGCCGCGGCTCGACCGCTCGCTCTCGGCATTGCTGACCGATCTCGATCAGCGGGGCCTGAGCGACGATGTGCTGGTGGTGATGTGGGGTGAGTTCGGCCGCACGCCGCGCGTGAATCGCGCCGCCGGCCGCGATCACTGGCCCCCGGCCAACTTCGCCCTGTTCGCTGGCGGCGGGCTGAAGATGGGGCAGGTCATCGGTGCGACCGATGCCCAGGGAGCCCAGGTCGTGGGCCCGGGATACAACGCCCAGAACGTGCTGGCGACGATCTATCGTGTGCTCGGTATCGATGCCGCCCAGACCTTCCCCAACTTCAGCGGCCGCCCGATTCACCTGCTCGACGACCGCGAACCGATCCGCGAGCTGGTTTAAACTCTCGTGCCGCCCCACCGGGGGGAGCGGGATGACCGCCCCCAGGCCGACTTTTCAACTCTGGTCTCTCCGGCGGCAGACCCATCGTTGAACCTCGATGATATCCTCACACTCGTCATCATTAAACACGAATTCCGCCGCATCGGAAATTCCATAGGAGGGAGTCGAATCCGGACAGCGGATGCTGCAGGCTTCACAGTTTTTATAGTGTTTGACTGTCACCCCGTCCTCCAAAACGCGTTGTCTTGTCACATCACCATTAGGACTCCAATCAATGGACGAGTCGAATGCACGCGAACGGGGTTTGAAAGCACTGCATTTCGGATTCGATAACGTGTTCTTAAAATGTGTGGCGTCCCAGCAGCCGATGTGACATCCATCGGCCCTGACGCAAAGTGCCCACACTCCATTCACCAGACACAGCGAGAGAACCATTACCATCCCGTTTTTCATAAACCACCCCTTCAACTTGAGTTTCCGTCCGATTTCAACCTGCCCTCATCTTCAGACTTTCGGGGAGCGATCGGATCTTCGCTTACGAAACCGGGCGACTCCCAGTACGACCGCAACCACCACAACATTCGCGACGACAAGCCAGAGCTCTGATCGCCTGCGGGGCGAAGCGGGTGATTGAAGTTCCCGAAGGGTCTGTCCGCTTTCCGTTTGAAGGAGCACCGAGTACGGCACCAGAGCCTGTTCCTCCGCGGGAGTAATTACTCTGCGCCGACCGTTCGCCCGTTGGATGAAGCGCTCGCGGGTCTTCGCATCATAAACACTCGTTCCGACAGGAAACTCCAGAAGAAAGGTTTCTTCCGGCACTTCAGGATTCAGCGCGTAACGAGTGACTCTGGCTTCCTTGAGGCAGGAGACTGTTCCGTCCGGCTTGAACAGCACATAAGTCCAGCTCTGCGGCACATAAACTCCCTCTGCGGATTTCTGGTAGCGGATATCAAATTCGTAGTCCGGAGTTCCCGAACGGTCTGTGACGATGAGTCTAACTAATGAATACGCCAGCGCCGGATCGAAGACAAAACTCCGCTTTCTCGACTGTGGCGACTCCGTTTCCTCGACGAGCACACCACGCCCTTTGTTCAACTGATACTGAGTGTCCGCAATTTGAACTCGCGCGCGGTCAATCGCGGATCTCCCCATCATACGACCGAAGCACAGAAGCAGCGGGATGAACTCCCGTCGCCCCCACTGTCTCTCTTCGATCAGTCCTGTCGGGAAATTGAAACGCTCCGAGGGATGATACAGTTCGCGCCACTCACCGGCACCGTTATCAGTGAACACGCAGTTCAGTGACTGAATCCCGCCCTCATACTTCCCCTGCCATCCTTTGGCCTCGTAACGCCGTCGCTGCCCCGCCCCGAAGACGTACACACAGGTGTTCTCATACTGCGCGACGTCGTCCGGATTGGGGCCGACGTCCCGATCTTCCACCTTCAAGGTCCAGTCAAACCGAGCCGTCTGCACGCGCTCGAATCGCGCTTTCCACGCTTCGAAGATCGCGTCGAGCAGTGCCTCCTCGTCTGCGCCGAAGGCGGGAGACAGCGGCACAACACTCAACAAGCCGATCATGCAGGCCACCAGAGGAAAACATCGCATGGACACACCCTGAATGCCCGTCACTGTGAGGCGACGGTGAAGATGACCGGGACCATGATTTCAAAGCTGCGGCCTGAGGCAGTCTCAATCGCGAAGGCAACCCGCCCCTGCCGTACCTTGCCGGAAAAGTTCTCGTTCATCGAAAGCTGGAAAACTCCGGCTTCATTGTCAGGCTGCACAGCGAGTTCCGGCGGATCAACGTCAATACGGCGGACCACAAACCTCTCTGGCCCTTGAGGCCGAAGCACGACAGCGACAGAATTCTCCTCACCAGGACGCAGCAGAACGGAACGAGGTATCGCGACTACGGGTTCGACCACCTGCAGCCAGCAGTCACAGATTGGAATTGATGGGGACGCACCAATTCGACCTCCGTTATCGCCCGCGACATACGCCTTGAAATGGTGCGAACCCGGCGTCAGGTTGCGGGCATCGCAGGTGATGCGGATGTCGAATTCCCTGTCTGAACCTGGGTGAGATGACACGACCACGCTCCCCAGCGGAGGCTCGCATCGTGCCTCCAGGTGCCTTACCATATCCTTCGCTGTCACTGTGACGCTTGCGGTGCAAGTCCCATCCCGCCCCGTTACCAGAGGCCCCAGCGTCAAGTTTCTTGCAGACGCATGAAAAGGCAGGCGAACCTGGCCCTTCACTTCCCAGGAAACCGCGGGGTAATTCTCCAGCACCGCTGAGATCAGGACGGAGATTGGCACCAGCCGATCAGACTCAGCAGACAGCGATTTTGCCAAGTCGAGATGAACCTCCAGCGGCACCGACTCACCCGCTTGTAGAATTGCAGAATCTAATCCGAGCGATACGCAATTGCACGACTTGGAGATCCCCACGATGCGGACTTCAGAGGGGCTGATATTTCGGATCCAAACCTGATGCTCGAGCTTCTCCTGCAGGTCCACAACTCCTAAGTCCAGGCTCTGGGGGTCGGCGACAAGCGGGCTTTCCCAATGCTGGTCCTCGACAGCACCAGCGGTATCCGTGTACCACTGCAACGGTAACAGTGTCAGGCCGCCTATAGTCACTACTGCAGAGAGCAGCAGAAAGGCCAGGGAAGTCCTGAAAGAGACGAACGGATGTGACCAGGCTCCTGGAATCCTGTACGCCATTGGACCACTCCAATCGGGTATGCCCATGCGCACACCCTATAAGCGTCACACTCTCATGGTGTGCCTTGAAGCACAGCGGTATCTGATGGCAGGCCGATCAAGGCTGGGGACATTCCGCATTCGATTTACGAACCTGACAGTGACTGGCCGCTTCAATAATTGCCCGCGTGCGAACGCTCACGAGGAGTGACGGGCAAACGATGGATTCTCTTGTCTGCAATGACGAATTAACTCCAGGGGTGTTCGCTGCACAAACCGATTCGCAAGAGCATTTCCTGGAAACATTGTCCCTCCGTGATAGGCAGTGCATGGCTGGAATCAAACAAAAAAACTGACACTCCTTCAGTAGATCGCGGAAGTGAGGCAAAGACCTCCAGCACCTTCTCAAGAGATCTGCTCACGATACAAGGCATGCCCCTCGCATGAATCAGCCTTGTGCTTACACGAACCGCGACTGAGGGTGAGGGGATGCGACGCAGCGCCCACCGGACCGCAGATCAACGTTACGGCGTTACGGCGAATGTGCGAAGCATAGCAGCATGAACGCTCCCTCTGATGTCCCCCATGACGCACGAGATGCATGTCTTCTATGAAAACAGCCCGCCTTCGGATGTTTCCGAAGGCGGGCTGATCTGATGCTTGCGAGAGTGTGAAGCCGTTCTTAGAGGACTTCCGTGACGCCCGGCGTCGGGACCGGCGGGACGGGGAGGGAGCTCCACTCGTACTTCTCGGGGCCGAGGACCATGTTCGAGTTCAGGGCCTCGTCCCACGTGATCACCTTGCCGGAGTAGGTCGCCATGCGGCCCATGATGGCGGTCAGGGTGCTCTCAGCGACGAACCTGCCTTCGTTCAGCGGCTTGCCGCTGCGGATGCTGGCGAAGAGGTCGTCGTGCTCGGTCTGGTAGGGATTGTTCTTCGGGCCGTCATAGCGCCACTTGTTCTCGCCCTTGATCGACCAGCGGTTCGTATCCATGTCGACCGCGCCCTTCGTTCCGATCAGGTGCTCGGAGACCTGATTGGCGCAGTTCGGGATCTGGCGGCACTGGCTGAACATCCACGAACCGTCTTCGTACTCATAGTGGACGGCATGGTGGTCGTAGATGTGGCCGAACTCCGGCTCGACGCGCACCTGCCGGCCCCCCATTCCGAAGCAGCGGACGGGGTGGGCTCCCTTGGCCCAGTTCACAACGTCGAGGTTGTGAACGTGCTGCTCGCAGATGTGATCCCCCGAGAGCCAGGTGAAGTAGAGCCAGTTGCGGAGCTGCCACTCCATGTCGGACCATTCGGGTTGCCGCGGCTTGTGCCAGAGGCTCCCCATGTTCCAGTAGGCGCGGGCGGCCACGATGTCGCCGATCGCCCCGTCGTGGACGCGTTTGATCGTTTCGAGATAGCCGTTCTGATGATGCCGCTGCAGGCCGCAGACGACCGCGAGATTCTTCGCTTTCGCCTCTTCGGAGACCGACAGCACGGTGCGGACACCGGGGGCATCGACGGCGACCGGCTTCTCGAAGAAGACGTGCTTGCCGGCGGCGATGGCCGCCTTGAAGTGCGCCGGACGGAAGTGCGGCGGAGTCGCGAGAATCACCAGGTCGATGTCCGCCGCCAGCACCTTGTCGACCGCATCGAAGCCGACGAACTGCCGTTCGGGAGTGACCGCCACACGCTCGGGGCGGTCGGCCATCGCCTTCTTCAGGTTCTGCAGGCTGGAGTCGAGCCGATCCTGGAAAGCGTCACCCATCGCGACGAGCTTGACCGAACCCGAGGTGGAGAGCGCCTGTGTCGCGGCACCCGTTCCGCGTCCGCCGCAGCCGACGAGACCGACGCGAATCGTCTCATCCCCGCCCGCAAAGGCACCGGGAACGAGGGTGAAATTGGCGAGTACGCCGGCACCAATCGCTGCCGTGGAGTTCTTCAGAAAATCGCGACGAGAGGCCTGTCCTGCGCCGGCCGGTCGGGTCTGATCGGACATGTCTTTTGCTCCCAGGAGGCTTGAGACGAAAGATCGGAACACGCAAATGTGCGCACTCGGGAGGATCGCCGCGTCTCCGACGGACCGTCGAAGCGCCGCGATCGTCCCGCGGAATACCGGACAATCCTCATCAGGTTAGCAGGAGAGTACGCCGGAGGGGAACGGCATTCCGGAAATCGGCAGAACCGGCGGACTCAAGCCCCCGCGGCCGCTTACTTCTCCACCAGGCTTTCGGGCGTTCCCTTGATCTTCTTCTGCTCTTCGGCGTTGGGAACTTCGAGCGGGCGGACAACGCGGAAGCCCAGGAAGAGTGCATCGGTGTGATACCAGATGCTCTTGGGAATCTGCGGATCCTGAACTTTCCACAGCGGGTCGGAGTAGTTCCGCGCCGCGCTGCGCAGGAACTCCGCGGGATCTTCCCACGAACCGCCGCGGACCGAGCGGGGATAGAGCTGCGTCGGCACCATGAAGGGATTCTCGGTGACCTTGTCGGCGGGCAGCTTTTCGAAATAGTCGGGCAGGTACTGGTCGAGGGTCCACTCCATCACATTGCCGTGCATGTCGTAGAGCCCCCACGGATTCGGCTTCTTCTGGCCGACCTTCTGATAGGCCCCGTCGCTGTTCTCCTCGTACCAGGCGTATTCACCCAGCTTCGAAGGATCATCGCCGAACGAGTAGGCGGTCGTCGTACCGGCGCGGCAGGCGTATTCCCACTCGGCTTCGGTGGGCAGGCGATAGTAGTGTCCGGTTTTCGCCGAGAGCCATTCGCAGTAGGTCTTCGCCGCGAGCTGCGTCATGCAGATCGCGGGATACCCGTCGTGCCCCATGCCGAAGGTCATGTCGGTGTAGGGCTTCGTGGGACGCGTGACGACATCGGCCTTGCCGTCGAGCTCGGTCGCCGGGGTCTTGAGCACTTCGCGCCGTTTGATGTCGAGGCGATAGCTCCAGACGTCGTACTCGTTCCAGGTGACTTCGTACTTGCCCATCCAGAACGGGGCAATCTTGACCTTCCGCTGTGGGCCTTCGTCATCCCCGCGGTTCTCTTCGTCTTCGGGGCTCCCCATGAGGAACGTGCCGCCGGGAATCGGCACCATCTCGAACTTCACATCCGTCCCCGGGATCTGCTGGACATAAGGCTTCATCTCGGCTTCGGTGGTGGCTTCCGCAGCGGGATTCGCGGGAACGGGCACTTTCGGCTGCTCCTCGGCGAATGCGGAGCGGACGAAAATCGCTCCTGCAAGCATTGCGAAGCACAGCACCAGGCCTTGCCGGCAGACCGACTGTCCACCTACTGTATGAGAAGATGTCCGCACCGGAGAGACTCCAACTGGATGTTCGTCAGGGGGAAGAGAGAACCGCACAAATGGTGAAACCACACTCTGCGTGGTATCGGGGGATGCTGATCGCGCTACTCGTCTGTTCCAGCGGCACCGCGCTTGCCGAGGAAGCGCCGTCCCTGGAGCGATATGAGGCAACGGAACGGCAAATGGGGGTTCCGTTCACGATCGTATTATACGCCCCGTCCGAGGAGGCCGCAAACGTTGCGGTGAAAGCCGCATTTGCTCGCATCAAGGAACTCAACTGGATATTCAGCGACTACGAGCCGGAAAGCGAACTGATGCGGCTGTGCCGGGCATCCGGCCCCGATCAGCCGGTCCAGGTCAGTGACGACCTGTATCGGATTCTCGAACAGGCGGACGCCCTCTCCCGGCGGACGAACGGCGCGTTCGATGTCTCGGTCGGGCCGGTCGTCAGGCTCTGGCGAATGGCGCGCCGCCGGCGGCTTCTTCCCCCCGACGAGGTGCTGGAAGACGCCCGCAAGCTCGTTGGCTATCAGCACATCAGGCTCGATAAAAAGTCGCGGACCGTTGAGCTGAAGCAGGCCGGCATGCGACTCGACCTCGGGGGCATCGCGAAAGGCTATGCCGCTGACGCAGCCCTCGCCACCCTGCGGGAGCACGGCATCACCCGCGCCTTCATCGACGGCAGCGGCGATGTCCGCTTTGGAGAAGCGCCCCCCGGGAAAAAGGGGTGGCGGGTCGGAATCGCTCCGCTGACGGCCGCGGATGCTCCGCCGAGCCGGTATGTTCTCCTCGAAAACGCCGCGGTCGCCACCTCGGGAGACGCCTGGCAGTTCGTCGAGATCGACGGCAAGCGTTACTCTCACATCGTGGACCCGCGGACCGGGCTCGGCCTGACCGATCGCAGCAGCGTGACGATCATCGCCCCCAACGGCACCCTGGCCGACAGCCTCGCGACGGCGGTCAGCGTTCTCGGCCCCGAGGCCGGGTTGCGGCTCATTGACGAGACTCCCGACACGGCGGCGTTCATCGTCCGCGCTCCCGAAGGAGAGCCGGTCACTCACATCTCTTCCCGCTTCGAGACGTTCGTCGATGAGTGATGAGCCGCTTCCCGCTCCTGACGCCGCGGATCGTCTTCCTGATGACGAGCTGCCCGGCCTGATCGCTTCGGCCCGCGAGGCGGCAGAGCGGGCCTACTGTCCGTACAGCGGTTTTCGCGTGGGAGCCGCGATTCGCTCCGACCGCGGGGAAGTGTTCACGGGCTGCAATGTGGAGAACGCCTCGTACGGGCTCTCTCAATGTGCGGAGCGGGTGACGATCGGGCACGCCGTCGCGTGCGGCGTGCGGGCGATCACTGCCGTCGTGGTCTACACGCCGACTCCCGAGCCGACCACTCCCTGCGGTGCGTGCCGGCAGGTCATCCGGGAATTCGGCCCGCGGGCCGAGATCATCTGCGTCTGCGACGGTCCTGACGTCCTCCGCCGCCGTGTCGATGAACTGCTGCCCGATTCGTTCGGTCCCGATGCGCTGCGGCGGGAGGCTTGAACGGCCGATTCAGTGGCCCCCCCCGCAGTCGCGGGCCGGCGACAGAGCGGGGGACGCGCGGCCCGCCGGGCCGCGGCGAAACTTTTTTTGCGGCGCTCCAGGATGGATGCAGGAGGAACTTTGGCAAGCCGCCTCTTTCATGGCGGGGTAATTCGCCTCATAATAAGTGGAGGCCTCAACGGGCCGGGAGGCGGTGCGGCGTGCGGATTGCCGCACCTCTCTCCGGAGCAGCGCGGGGACTGATCGACCGGCAGACGGGACGGGAGAGGCGCGCGACATGACTCCACGGCAATCTCCTGCTTTTCACGTGACGAGTCGCCGCGAGTTTCTCCGGCAGGCCGGAGGCGGATTCGGTCTTCTCGCCCTCGCCGGCATGCTCGCCGACGAGGGGCTGCTGAAGGCCGCGGGCGCGTCCGAACACATCCCGGCGGATCGTCGTGCGAATCCCCTGCTGCCGCTCCAGCCACACTTTCCCCCGCGGGCGAAGCGGGTGATCTATCTCTTCATGCACGGCGGTCCGAGTCATGTCGATCTGTTCGATCCCAAACCCGATCTGATCCGGTACGCCGGGCAGCCGCTTCCCGACAGCTTCGGCATGGTGATGACCCGGCGGAAAGTCGCGGCGAATCCGCTGCTGCCCCCCGTGCGTCCGTTTCGGCCCCGCGGCGAATCGGGACTCGAGATCAGCGACTTTCTCCCGCATCTTGCCGAGTGTGCGGACGACCTGTGCGTGATTCGCAGCTGTCACGGCGACAGCGTGAATCATCCGCAGTCGGTCTATCAGATGAACACCGGCAGCATCCTGATGGGAAAGCCGAGCCTCGGGAGCTGGGTCGGCTATGGACTCGGGACCGAGAATCAGAACATGCCGGCGTTTGTCGTGCTTCCCGATCCGGGCGGGGGATTGAAGGGAGGCCCTCCCGCGTGGGGGAACGGCTATCTTCCCGCCGCCTATCAGGGAACGACGATCCGCCCGGGACGAAATCCCATCCTGAACCTGCAGCCGCAACCGGAGATCACTTCCCGTCAGCAGCGGAACACACTCGATCTGATTCGCCGCCTGAATGCGCAACATCTCGAAGCGCGGGATTTCGATGGCGAGCTGGCCGCGCGGGTGAATGCCTACGAGCTGGCGTTTCGCATGCAGAGCGCTGCCCCGGAGATCGTCGATTTTCGCGACGAGACGCAGGAGACGCTGTCCCTCTACGGAATCGGCGAGAAATCGACCGACGAGTTCGGCGTCCGCTGTCTCCTCGCGCGGCGGATGATCGAACGGGGTGTGCGGTTCGTTCAACTCTATTCGGGCGACACCGGCGGCTGGGATGCGCATACCGATGTCGCGAAGAATCACGACACCTATTGCCGTCGCACCGACAAGCCGGTCGCGGGATTGCTCCGCGATCTGAAGCGGCGCGGCCTGCTGGATGAGACACTGGTGATCTGGGGAGGAGAATTCGGTCGGATGCCGATGAGCGAGCAGGGAACCGGCCGCGACCACAATCCGTGGGGCTACACGGTGTGGCTGGCGGGGGCTCGCGTCAAGGGAGGCTTTGCCTACGGCAGCACCGATGCTGTCGGGTTAAGAGCCGCCGAGGACAAGGTTCACGTTCACGATCTGCACGCAACCCTTCTGCATCTGCTGGGGCTCGACCACGAACGGCTGACGTACTTCCACAACGGTCGGGACGAACGCCTGACGGATGTCGCCGGAAGGGTGGTGCACGAGATACTGGTTTAGGGACATGGTGAGACATTCGCACGTTCCCCTGCGCTACCGGGCGCAGCGTACCGGCCCGTTTGCTTCGTCCAAGCCGAGCAACTGGGCTCCCTTCGATCCGTTTTCCACGGAGGTCGATCTCGCCTTACAACAGTTTTCCAAAGAGCTGGACGATCCGCGACAGTTGACCGTGAAGCAGTTGCCCTGTCATCGCGACTTCGTGATGCCGGTCACCGAACGCGACGTGCGGCGGTTTCTCATGGACGTACCGAGCGCCTTCCTCGAAGGGCTGCGGGGCGTCATTCTGCTCCGCGGTTCCAATTCCCAGCACAAGCTGCGGTTCGCGAACTGCTCGTGTTATGGCTGCTACTGTTCGGGGACGATCTTCCTGCACCCGTTCCCGCGACAGGAACTGCGAACCATCCATCGCGGCTTGCCGAAGCCCAGCATCCTGCAGGAATACACCCGCGCGGGAGCGAGGATTCGCTGGGTGAACGGCATCTGGGAGCGAACATTCACTCCCCAGGCATTGCGAACCTTCTACCTGCAGGATGTGCTGATGCACGAGCTTGGTCATCACGTCGATCGGCACAGTGCCGAACGAAAGCCGATCGCCAAGCAGGAACTGTTCGCCGAGTGGTTTGCGGCTGAGTACGGTTATCGCAGAACCCGTTCCCCGTCCTTTCCCGAAAAGAACGCCGGATGAACCATCCCGTCGCCTTCCCGCGATCGAACCGCCCACATTCCGTTCCGCGCGTGTTGAGCCTTGGGAAACGGCCGGCGCGGTTTCACCTCTCTTTCGTGCAGATTGTCATCGCGATCGCGGGAATGCTGACGACATATGCGACCTCTGAAAAAGCGTCGGACGATGCCGAGAATGAAGCACCGGACGTCCAGACGGTGGTCGAGCCGGAGATCACCGCCGAGGATCGCAACCACTGGGCCTTTCGACCACTCGCCGAGGTTGATCCGCCGGCCGTGAACGATGCCGCGTGGTTGCGCACACCGATCGACCGCTTCGTCCTCGCGCGGATGGAGCAGGAAGGCCTTGCTCCGCTGCCGGCGGCGGATCGGCTGACGCTGCTGCGCCGCGTCACCTTCGACCTCACCGGGCTTCCGCCGACCCCGGAAGACGTTCAGGACTTCCTCAAGGATGACTCGGCCGATGCTTACGAAAAGGTCGTGCAGCGATTGCTTGCGTCTCCCGCGTATGGGGAGCGGTGGGCGCAGCACTGGCTCGACATCGCCCGCTTCGCGGAGACGGACGGCTTCGAGCACGACCACGTGCGTCCGAACGCCTGGCGATACCGTGACTGGGTGATCGACGCCGTCAACCGCGATCTGCCGTACGACGAATTCGTCCGTCAACAGCTTGCCGGCGATCTGCTCAAGCCGGCAGATCCCGCGGCGATGATTGCCACCGGCTTTCTCCTCTGCGGCCCGGACATGCCGGACATCAACTCGCAGGACGAGCGTCGGCACACGCTGCTGAACGAGATGACGTCGACCGTCGGTGCCGTGTTCCTGGCAATGCAGGTCGGCTGTGCGCAATGTCACGACCACAAGTTCGATCCCGTCAGCCAGGCGGACTTCTACCGCCTGCGGGCCTGTTTCGAATCGATGGATTTCTTCAGGGAGCACCCCCTCACGAACAACCTTTCGGAAGCCACCCCCGACACGCCGCGCGGACGGGTTGTCTGCGAAGGGCCGATGCAACGCAGTTACGTCTGGATTCGCGGTGATTTTCGCCGCCAGGGGGCACGCGTCCGCCCGGCGATGCTGCGGGTCATCACGCCGGACAGTTCCCGGTTTTTCGATCCCGTGACGGCGGGGGTCGACTCCGCGCGGGAGCTTCTCGCGAAGCAGCTCACCGACGGCACGAATCCCCTGTTCGCGCGGGCGATCGCGAATCGGCTGTGGCAATTCCATTTCGGCGAGGGACTGGTCCGCACGCCGAACGATTTCGGCCGCATGGGAGAAGAGCCGTCGCATCCGGAACTGCTCGACTGGCTCGCCGCCGAGTTCCGCCGGCAGGGGTGGAGCTTCAAGCGGATGCACACGCTGCTGGTGACGTCGGCCGTCTATCGGCAGGCGAGCTATCCCGGGGGAAGGGGATGGTCGACCGAGACGACCGAGCTGGCCCGCGCACGCTGGGAAAAATCACGCGCCGTCGATCCGCAGAACCGCTGGCTTGCGCGGATGAACCGCCGCCGGCTGGAAGGGGAAGCGATTCGCGACGCGATGCTCGCCGCGGGCGAGCACCTCAGTCCGCGGCGGGGAGGTCCCGGCGTGCGGCCGCCGTTGCCGCAGGAGCTTGTCTCGACGCTGCTCAGGAACCAGTGGAACGTCAGCCCGGATGAAGAGGACCATCGCCGCCGCAGCATCTACCTGTTCGTCCGCCGCAACCTGCGCTATCCGCTGTTCGATGTCTTCGACCGTCCGGACACGAACGCCACCTGCCCGCAGCGAAACCGTTCGACGATTGCCCCGCAGGCGCTGACGCTCCTGAACTCCGAGTTCTCGCTGCAGGCCGCAAAGGCCCTCACCGCATACGTCTGGACGCATGCCGATGCGGATCTTTCGCGACGGATCGAACTCGCCTACCTGCGAACGCTCAGCCGACCGCCAACCGCGGACGAATTGGGCGCGGCAAGCGACTTCCTGCAGGCCGAAGCTCACCAGTTACGAACGGAGAGAGCGGAGAACGGTGCTCCGCCGAGCATTTCGCCCCCTACTGCAACGGGTGACGCAGAAGCCGACGCTGCCGAAACCGCGGCTTTCGTCGATTTCTGCCTCGCGCTCTTCAACCTGAATGAGTTTGTCCATACGGACTGACTCGGGAGAGGCACGGGGCGAGAATTCGGCTCCCGCCCGGAAGAATGCGGCATTCAGCCAGGAGCTCGCCGAAGGCCGCAGGAACGCCTTCGCCCCGTATACCCGCATAAGGGGAATCCGACAGATAATTCGACAGCCCTACAGTACTGGCTGCAATACAACCTGCTCATTGCGACAGTGGAAACCCAACCACTCCCTACCGTCCGAGCTGTTGCACGCATTGACAACATCTCGCTTCACCCGGAGGGCCGAGGGGATGTCGATTAAATCACTTACTTCCGCTTCTGGTCAGGAAAGCGAGTCACCCCCGCACCTGGATGGGGTTTACTCTTCCTGCATACTTCCTTCCGACATCCCTGTCATACGTGAACATATGCCCCCACTTCCCGTTAGATGGGTGAAGAATAAATGATTGAGGAATGGGGCCAACCGTAACATGGATGGGGGGAGGCTGATGAAGCCGGCCAGCAAAGAAAAGCAAGTAAACTACAATTTCACCTTCCGTCTCATCTGCAGCCATCACATGATGCCATCCGAGGGGCCTGTGGACGCACTTCTCTAGGCTCGCCCCTTGTATCGATTCAAAGCGCCTATTGGTCGCACGGAATACTGCAGACTCCTCCTCTCCCCACTTTATAAATCGACGAATATTCTCAAACTCAGGTTCAGACCCTATTAGCTGGCGGCGATTCCGTGTGAGATAATAGTGGAACGCAATCTTGGCAATTGCTTGACGACACTCCACTGAAAACCAACATTCAGCATCCACCGGAATCTGCAACTCGGTGGGCTCCATCGCACCTTCCTCTGTTACTCGAATCCGTGGAAAAACAGTTGCCAAGAGTTCTCGGAAGTATTTCGCTTCTCTCGGGTCACAGATGAACACTGCACTCTTGAGATTCGAAGCATAGACTCCATTTCTTTCGCAGTCCGTTCTCAATCTGTCGGCAGACATCGACGGGAACAGGCGAATGGATTTCTCCTCGCCGTCCTTCGTATGGAAAACAAGTTGGTCTACCGCCCATACGTCCAGTGGATTGTCAACATCCCGCTCAACCAGTATACGATAGCCGCCCCAGTCAACCGTTACCGTAGGTGGGGGAACTCCGTGCGCGCCTCGCTGCTTCAGCCCCCCTTGCCCTCTGCGGCGTCCAAGAACTGGTCGAACAATAGATCGGAAGAGGCCTAAGTGGCTAGACTGCATCAGCACCTGCTCAAGTCGTCCGAACTCATTATTGCATTTTTGACAAACACCGCGAAACCTCTTGTCACCCTCGAATTCACCAAACAATCGACAGGGGAGAACGTGATCTCCTTCCCCCCTACGAGGGTCAAATACTTGCGAACAATAGATACACTTGCGAGATGATGCTGCCATTGGCCACTCCTGTTCCTTTCGATCATCAAGCCGTAGTACGATGTGTTACCCGTGATTATTCCGCTGTAATACAAGAGTGGACGCAGCTGGGAATTCGGACGGTGCGTACTGCATGATCAACAATGGGAATGAGTGCCGTGGAGCAAATTGGTTCACCTCAATCAAATGCATGATACGATATTGGCACCGGAGAGTTAAGAAAAAATCATCGAGCAGCGTGGTCAGCGCGTAGGAGTCTCCGCAATTCTACGGCACTGGCGACAGTGCCAGTTCTCCACAATTCTCCGCGGAGTCGGGTAGATCGCAAGATGACTACCAACTTACAATTGTGGATTTTCGGCCCGGCAGCTCGTGTTGCGAGACGGATTCACAATGACGCGGCAATCGATTTGGATACAGGACCAGGGCCAAACGAGCGAGACAGGGGCACGAATCACGTACAACGTGATGCCGATGATCATGCAGGTGGCTGATTCCGGAAGTACAGTGGGGAGTTGCTGGCCCCTTACGGAATTCTGGAATCATCCAACCTCGCCCCCCGGCGACTGGTCACCCGGCGGGGCGGAATGGTAGGATGAATCGGCAGCGAGAATTTGTCTTCGTCAGGATGCCCGCATGATCTTTCTGGTCGACAATTACGATTCATTCACTTACAACCTCGTGCAGCGCCTCGGTGAGATTGACGCCGGCGTCGACATACGCGTCGTCCGCAACGATCAGCTCACACTGGACGAGGTCGAGGAACTGCAACCCGAGCGGATCATCATCTCCCCCGGCCCCTGCACGCCGAAAGAAGCGGGCATGTCGCGGGACGTGATTCGCGAGTTCGCCTCGTTCGTGCCGACGCTGGGGGTGTGCCTCGGTCACCAGTGCCTCGGCGATGTCTTCGGCCAGCCGGTCGTGCGGGCGGATCGTCTGATGCACGGCAAAGTGTCTCAGATCCATCACGACGGCCGCGGGCTGTTCGCCGGATTGCCGAACCCCTTCACGGCGACGCGGTATCACAGCCTGATCGTCGACTGCACGAACCTGAACCCGGAGCTGGAAGTCTGCGCCTGGACGGACGATCCCGGTCACGCGCGGGAGATCATGGGGCTCCGACACCGCACCTGGCCGCTGCATGGAGTCCAGTTCCACCCGGAGAGCTTCCTCACCGAGGGGGGAATCGATCTGCTCAAGAATTTTCTCAATTTGCCGGCCGCCGACTGGAGCCGTCGCGGAGCGAAAGCGGGCGTGTGAACGCCGCTCGACGGTGGACCGTTTCGATTGTCCGTTTTCCTGCAGGCAGGGCGTGCCGCTGCGCGCGGGCAGCCGGGCCGGACTGCTCTTCTGGAAAGCGGGGTGGAGTCTCTAGAATTCCCGGGGGCGGGCCGCCTTATCCCTCGAGATTGAAAGTATCATGCTGACCGTTGCTGAAGCTCTCGATTCGATCCTCACGACCGTGAGGCGACTTCCCGCCGTCGGTTTGCCGCTCGAAGAGGCGCTGGGACTCGTCCTCGCGGAAGAAATCATCAGCGAGGACGATTCGCCGCCGTTCGACAAGGCGTTGATGGACGGCTATGCCGTGCGGGCCGAGGATGTGCGTTCCGGCCAGGCGCGGCTGCGGGTGATCGAAGAGGTCACGGCGGGGCGGCTGCCTCAGAAGACACTCGGACCGGGGGAGGCGACGCGGATCATGACCGGCGCGCCGCTGCCTGCGGGAGCCGATGCAGTCGTTCCGATCGAGGAGACGCGTGCCGGAGACGCGACGGGGGAGCTGCCGGAAGTCGTCATCGATGGCGCACCCGTGACAGCGGGGACGAACGTGCTGCCGCGCGGAGCGGCGACGAAGCGCGGCGACCGTGTGCTGTCGTCCGGCCGGCGGCTGCGGCCGCAGGAAATCGGCGCGCTGGCGGAGCTCGGGCGGGCGACGATTCAGGTTTACCGCCGCCCGCGGGTGGCAGTGCTGGCGACCGGCGATGAGCTGGTGACGCCGGGGGAAAAACCCGGTCCGGGGCAGATTCGCAACTCTAACGAGCCGATGCTGGCCGCCCAGATTCGCGCGATGGGAGCCGACGCGGTCCCGCTCGGTATCGCCCGCGACGAGCGGACGCACCTGCGGGAGCGGATCGAGGCGGGATTGAGCTGCGACATGCTGCTGCTTTCGGGGGGAGTCTCGGCGGGCAAGCTCGATCTGGTCCCCTCCGAGCTCGAAGCCGCCGGCGTCCAGCAGGTCTTCCACAAGATCCGGATGAAGCCGGGCAAACCGCTCTGGTTCGGCATTCTCGAACAGCAGCGGGCCGGCGACCGCGAGCCCGCGGAAGGTTCCACCGAAAGCCGCCCCCCGTGCTACGTATTCGGCTTGCCAGGAAATCCGGTCAGCAGTATGGTTTGCTGCGAATTGTTCGCCCGCACGGCGGTCCGGAAGCTGATGGACTGGGAGCCTGCCGCCCCGCAAGCGATTCCGGCACGCCTCGCAGACGAGTATGTGATGCGGGGAAACCGCCCGACGTATCACCCGGCACATCTCGAATGGACCTCCACCGGTCCCACCGTCCGTGCGGTCGACTGGATCGGCTCGTCGGATCTGCGGGCCACCGTGGATGCCAATGCAATGGTGTTTTTCCCGGCCGGCGAGCGGACGTACGTTCCCGGCGAAATCATGGACGTGTTTGCCTGGTAAGCGCGGCCTTTTCCTTTGAAGTCAGAAGGAACAGGCCGCGACGGCGCACCTCTCGACAAGTCTCCTTTCGGCCGCTGGACGCGAGAGACCCCTTCCAAGGATGGAAGCATGGCCACCGAACTGATGTCAGCACCCCAGTCGATTCGTGAACGGCAGGACCCGACGCCGCAGGAGATCATTGCGTCCGCCCGCAAGGCTCCCGCTCCGGCGCGGGGAGCGCTGCGGCTGTCGCTGCTCACGGCGGGCCTGATGTGGGCCAGCTTTACGCCCCTCGATTTCGGGCCGCTCGCCTGGATCTGCCTCATTCCTCTGCTGGTGCTCGTGCGGCTCGTGCGGTCAACCCGCTCGATGTACCGCATGATCTATCTCGGCGGGCTGGCGTTCTGGGTTCCGGCACTTCAGTGGATGCGGCTCGGCGATTCGACGATGTATGTCGCCTGGATCGCGCTCGCGGCCTATCTGGCGCTCTACTTCCCGCTCTTCGTGGGAGTCTCGCGGGCGGCGGTACGGATCGGCGTTCCCCTGGTCATCGCGGCACCCGTTGTCTGGAGCGCTCTCGAGTTCGTGCGCACCTTTGTCATGACCGGATTCGGCTGGTACGGCCTCGCGCACAGCCAGTACCGCTGGATCGAGCTGATTCAGATCAGCGACATTTTCGGTACTTACGGGGTGAGCTTCGTGATCGTCGCGGTTGCCGCGGCGGCCGCGGAGCTGATCCCGATGACGCAGATTGTGAAGTGGCGGCTGATTCGTCCCGCCGATGCTTCCACCAGACTCGAATCGGCCGAGATAACTTTCCGCGGCCGGATTGCGAGCGTCGCCTTCGCACTCACTCTCGTCGCGGCAACTCTCGTCTATGGCTACTCGCGGCGGATTGATGAATTCCCCGCCGGACCGCGCGTCGCGCTCATTCAGGGAAATGTGCCGACTTCGGTCAACAGCGAGAACGAAGACTGGGGAGACGTTTATCGCCGCCACATGGCGCTCACCGGACAGGCGGTCCGGCAGCAGCCCGATCTGATCGTCTGGCCGGAGTCGATGTTCAGCTGGCCGCTCATGGAAGCCCCGCTCGACATGACCGATGCCGAGATTCAGGCGGCGGCACCGGAAATTCCCCTTCAGCGCTGGCGCGATCCGACGGTGCGGAAGGCGCTCAACAGCCTCAGCCGGCAGGCGGGAGCCGCGCTGATCATCGGCATCTCGACCGGCACCGTCGATGCCGAGGGGATGAAACGCTACAACTCCGCGGTGTTTGTCGAGCCCGACCGCGGACTCACCGCACGCTACGACAAGATTCATCGCGTCCCGTTCGGCGAGTACATTCCGCTGCACGATTCTCTGCCGTTCCTGCAGTCGTTCACGCCATTCCGCGGCGCGTTCGGCATCCAGGCGGGAACCGAGCCGCGCATCTTTGAGTACAAGGGCTACCGCTACGCTCCCATCATCTGCTTCGAGGATACGGTCCCCGCCGTCACCCGCCGGGCGGTGGCCGCCGCGACGGGGGATAAGGAAGTCGATGTCCTCGTGAATCTCACGAACGATGGCTGGTTCCACGGTTCGAGCGAGCTGGAACAGCACCTGATCACCGCGGCCTTCCGTGCCGTGGAAACGCGCACCCCGATGGTCCGGGCCGTGAATACGGGAATCTCCGCGATCATCGACGGTGACGGGGTGATCCGCCAGCGGGCGGTCGATCCCGAAACGGGCCGCTCGAAACAGGTCGAAGCGGTCCTCGTGGACTACGTCCCCCTCGACCCGCGACAGAGCCTCTACGTCGCCTGGGGAGACTGGTTCGGAACGCTCTGCCTCACCCTCTGCGGAGCATTTCTCGTCGGCCGGGGAGTGCAGCAGATCCGCCGGCGACGGGCCGGGAATGCCCCTGCCTGAGGCCTGATCATTCGCCGCGTTTGAACTGCGCCGCGTCGGTCGGATCGCGCGAGGAATTGTTCACACGCTCGCAGCCGGATGAGTTGCGCGAAAGCGTGTCAGCACAATTGCTCGCTGCGCAGGGAGTAATCGCTGCGCAGGGAGAAGGCGGACAAGCTGCGACGATCTCCCGGGAACATTGAGAAGCCCCGCTGCCGCGACGCGCGATCTGCACGCACGATCGGCAATCACCGGCATCAGAACTCGCTGGTGAATTCGAGATCGACCTGAGCAGCGCGCAGCACGATCTCCAGCGGGATTTCCTCGAACTGCGCGAGGCTCGTCCGGTTGCTCTCCTCGGTCGGGGCGAGCGGATCGATGTGCAGGCGCGGCACGGGACGCTGTTCATGGCCGCGCACGTCTTTCTCCCAGAGGACCTGCCCCTGGGCATCGCGGAGCCGCGCGGCAATCTTCAACGGCCGTCCGATCCGCTCGTGTCCCTCCACCTGGAAGCTGAAGTGAAGGCTCGCCTGATCCTCTTCGGCGACGAACGCATACCACAACGGCGTGAGCAGGTCGTTGGGTTCGGCCGCAGCGAATTCGACGGGACGACCGATCGGCAATGGCCCCGGAACGGTCAACAGGACCGGCGCCCGCCGCTCCTGCAGGAACATCAGCACCAGCGGGACATGCAGCACGGCCACGAGCAATAGAATCGCCGGCAACGCCCGCCGCCACTGCTCCCCGGGTGAAGATTTTCTTCGATCCGTCCCGACATCTTCCAAGGTCTGCTGTCCGAGCATCCCCCTCTCCCCGAAGCCTCGAACCCCGCGTGGAAAATCGTTCACTCAAACGGCGGGATCGTATTTCTGCCCCGGGTTGAAGGTCAATGCCGAACTGCCGACCGCCGGTCCGGACAGTCCGGTCCGGTGGCCAGGCAATCATGTCTGTGCGAGCCGGATCAGTGCGAAGCGGGTTTGTGTGGGGAATATCGCAGTCGCAGGGTGCAGCAACTGAGGTGAATGCGAGAGGTGGGACTCGAACCCACAAACCTTGCGGTACCAGATCCTAAATCTGGCGCGTATGCCAATTCCGCCACTCTCGCAACGCGGCCGGAAAGCGTCGCTGCTGCCGGCTTCGCGCGGGGTTCACTATATCAAACAGGAGGAACTTCCAGCAACGCGACCTGATTCAGCGTTGCGGGTGCTCCTGGCGGTGCGGGATTGTTGCATCCCGATGCCGCGATGGCGGCGTTTGCGGGGTTCTCGCGGGATTTCGGTGGTGGCGAAGAGCCCGCGGCACCTGTTACGATGGCGGATCGCCCGGCGAGGCGTTGCGAGCGCGACGCCCGGTTGTCCTGCCGCGACTTTGAACAGGAGCCAGCGTGAAGACCAGCCGTCGTTTCCTGTCCGTGATTCTCGGCGTCGTGTTCTCGATGGGGAGTGCCGGCCTCGGCAGCCCGGCTGTCGCGGCCGACGCCGCACCCGTTCCCCAGTGGATCTGGTCCCCGGAAACCGACGCGAACTCCGCCCCCGTCGCCCGCTGCTGCTTTCGCAAAGTCATCGAGCTGGGCGACATCGAAAGCGGCCGCGTCGAGATTACCTGCGACAATGCCTACCGCCTGTTCGTCAACGGGCTGGCGATCGGCACCGGGGACAACTGGATGCAGCTCGATCTCCATGAGGTCAAGGACCGGCTCGTCCGCGGGAAGAATGCGATTGCGATCGTTGCCACGAACAGCGGCGGTCCCGCGGGACTGGTCGTTCGCATGACCTTCAAGGAGAAGGGACGCGAACCGCGCGTGGTGGTGAGCGACGACACCTGGAAGACCAGCCCGGGCGAAGCCGCACGCTGGCGGGAGGCCGACTTCGACGATGCGGGCTGGAAATCGGCCCGGGTGTTCGGCCCTCTCGGAAAAACCGCTCCCTGGGGAAGCCCGGCCAAGACCGCGCCTGCGCCGGTGACGCTCGAATTCACCGCGCGGCCCCGGCCTGAGGGAAAGTTCCAGCTGCTCGACGGTGACCGCGTGATTTTCGTCGGCGATACCCTCATCGAGCGGGCCCAGACGAGCGAATACATCGAAACCCGCCTGTCCAGTCTTTACCCCGAGCGAAACATCCTGTTTCGCAATCTCGGCTGGAGCGGTGACACCGTGTTCGGCGAAGCCCGCGCCGGGTTCGGCACCGTCGCCGACGGTTTCGCTCAACTGAAACAGCAGGTCTATGGGTTGAAGCCCACAGTGATCGTCGTCGGCTATGGAGCGAACTCCGCCTTTGAAGGGGAAACGGGTTTGCCGAAGTTCGTTGACGGGTTCCGGACGCTTCTCGATGTCCTCGCGGTGACGAAGGCGGAGATCATACTTCTGTCGCCTCTGCCGCAGGAACGGCTCGGCCCACCACTGCCTGATCCCGAACCGCAGAACGCGAACATCAGACTCTATCGCGATGCCATCGCGCGGATTGCCGAGGAGCGCGGCCTGCGGTTTGTCGATCTGGTAGAGCGGCTGGGCGAAAGCGGAATCTCTCCCTCCGCGCGGCCGTTGACCGACAACGGCATCCATCTCACGCCCTACGGCTACTGGCATGCCGCCCGCGTCCTCGAAGAGGCGCTTGAGCTGCCGCGGTCCGAATGGAAAGTCGTTCTCGACACGAAGACGCAGCAGGTCCGCGCCAGCGGAACCACGCTCACGAAACTGCAAACCGAAGCAGGAACGCTGAGGTTTGAGCTCCGCGACGAGCTGCTGCCGGTTGCCGCTCCGCCGAGACCGCTGTTGCCGCTGCACGTCAAAGTTCCCGTGCCGAGTGATCCCGCGATGACTGTCCGCGCGGCGGGTGAACGGCGGACGCTCCAGGTCGCCGGACTGCCCGCCGGTCGTTATGTGTTGAAGATCGACGGTCAGCCGGTCGTGACGGCAACGGCGGCCGAGTGGGCCGCGGGCGTGACGCTCGCCGGTGGACCGGAGTTCACACAGACCGAAGGGCTGCGACGCGCGATTGTCACGAAGAATCAGCTCTACTTTCATCGCTGGCGGCCGCAGAATCAGACGTACCTGTTCGGCTTCCGCAAGCACGAACAGGGAAACAATGCGGCGGAGATCCCCGAATTCGATCCGCTCGTTGAGGATGCGGAAGCGAAGATCGCGGAACTGCGCCGCCCGGTACCGCATCGTTATGAACTGACGACGGTCGCTGACTGATCCGCTCGCCCCTATCTGCCGCCTGTTCCCGCTCCCCGCGGGATCGCGGCGGCCTGCGGTTGTCGTATTGTTCTTCTCCTCCTGATCGAACGACTTCCCATGAAGCTCTTTCCGACGATCCCCGGCAGTTCCGCCCGATTGCGATTCCCCCTGCTCGCGGCGGCCTGTTTCGTCACGTTCTCTTCGCCCCTCTTCGCGCAGCGAAATCTCACCGATATTCCGGTTCCCGATCCGGAGCTGGAACGGGCGAGCTTTCAGGTCGCGGAAGGTTTCGAAGTGAATCTGTTCGCGGCGGACCCGCAGATCGCCAAGCCGATTCAGATGAACTTCGACAGCCGCGGCCGCCTGTGGATTGTCAGCTCGGAAGTCTATCCGCAGATCAAGCCCGGGCAGGAAGCGAATGACCGCGTCCTGATCCTCGAAGACAAGGACGGCGACGGCGTCTCCGACCAGACGACCGTCTTCGCGGACGGTCTGCTGATTCCGACCGGCATCGAACCGGGTGACGGCGGAGCCTACGTGGCGAACAGCACCGAGCTGTTGCACTTCCGCGATGTCGATGGTGACGGCCGGGCGGACGAACGCCGCGTGATCCTCTCGGGGTTCGGCACCGAGGATACGCATCACATCCTGCACACGCTCCGCTGGGGGCCGGACGGGATGCTGTACTTCAACCAGTCGATCTACATTCATAGCCATATCGAAACGCCGCACGGCGTCCGGCGGCTCAACGGCGGCGGCATCTGGCAATTCCGCCCGGAGACGATGAAGCTCGAAGTCATCGCCCGCGGGTTCATCAATTCGTGGGGACATCACTTCGATGAGTGGGGCCAGCAGTTCGCGACCGATGGGGCCGGTGGCGAAGGGATCAACTATGTCCTGCCCGGCGCGGCGTATGTCACGGCGGTCGGCGTGCCGCGACTCGTCAAGGGTCTGAACCCCGGCAGCCCGAAATACTGCGGGCTGGAAGTCCTGAGCGGCTCGCATCTTCCCGAAGAGTGGCGGGGCAACCTGCTGACGAACGACTTCCGCGGCCACCGGGTCTGCCGCTTTGTCATCAGCGAAGACGGAGCCGGGTTTGCCGCCCGCGAACAGCCGGAGCTGATCAAGACGACGCACGTCGCGTTCCGACCGATCGACATCAAGATGGGGCCGGACGGAGCGATCTACATTGCCGACTGGTACAACCCGATCATTCAGCACGGCGAGGTCGATTTCCGCGATCCACGCCGCGATCACACCCGCGGGCGAATCTGGCGGGTGACGGCAAAGGGGCGGCCGCTGGTGCCTCGTCCGCAACTCGTTGGCGCATCCACTGCCGAATTGCTTGATGCCCTCAATGAGTCGGAAGACTGGACCCGCCACCACGCGAAACGGGTGCTCAAGGAACGTGGTGCGGAAGTTCTTCCACAGCTCGCCGAGTGGGTGCAGAAGCTCGACGCGAATTCGCCGGCCTTCGAACAGCAGCGGCTCGAAGCCCTCTGGACGTATCAGTCGCTGGATGTGGTCGAGCCGGAGTCGCTGACCGCCGTGCTGCGATCGCCCGATCATCGCGTTCGCGCGGCCGCCACACGGATCGTCGGCCACTGGGCCGACCGCCTGCCGAATCCGCTTGCGTTGCTGGCCGAGCGGGTCGCGGATGAACACCCCCGCGTGCGGCTGGAGGCGGTCCGCTCGCTGGCGGCGATTCCGCAGCCGCGCGCGATCGAACTCGCCATGCAGGCGCTCGACCGTCCCGTGGACCGGTATGTCGATTACGCACTGTGGCTCACTGCGCGCGAGTTGCAGCCGGTGTGGCTGCCGGCGTTGCAGGAAGGGAAACTGACGTTCGGCGGGAATCCCCGCCATCTCGCCTTCGCCCTCGAAGCGACCGGTTCGCGCGAGGTCGTGAAGCCTGTGCTGGCCGCACTGGCCGGCGGCAACATCGGCACCGAACAGGAGCAGAGCCTGCTGACGCTCGTCGCCGCAGTCGGTGCTCCCGACGATCTCGCCACCATCCTGAAGCGCGTGATTGACAAGAGTGACGCCCGCCTGCTGACCATGCTCGCGGAGACGTCCGCCCAGCGGAATGCCCGGCCCGCGGGCGATCTGACTGCTTCGCTGCGATCTCTGCTCGACAGCGAAAACCCGTCACTCCGCGAAGCGGCATTGCGTGCGGCGGGACTGTGGAAAGTCGAAGGACTGCGGCCGCAGCTCACCACGATCGCGACCGACAGCACGGCTGCGCTTTCCCTGCGGCTGGCAGCGCTCGCCTCGCTGGGACGCCTGGGAGGAGAAGCCAGCCGGGCGACATTCGGCCAGCTGGCGGGCGAGACTTCACTCCCGGAAATCCGCATCGCGGCAGTCGCGGCTCTCGCGGGATTTGATGCGAACGAGGCGGCGGCCCTCACGGTGAAGCTGCTGAACGAGCTGCCTCCGGAAACTTCCTTCAATCCGCTCATCGACGCCTTCCTCGCGCAAAAGAACGGGCCGGCGGCGCTCACCGCTGCCCTTGCCGGAAAATCGATCCCCGAAGATGCTGCGAAGATCGTTCTTCGCATCGTCCGCAGCTCCGCGCGGCAGGAGCCGGCACTGGTCGATGCGCTCGCGGCGGCGGGGAAAGTGAAGACCGGCGTCGTCGTGCTCTCCCCCGAAGAGATGCAACTGATGGTCGAGGAGGTCCGCCGTCACGGCGACCCCGCCCGCGGCGAACGTCTCTACCGTCGCGATGAGCTCGCCTGCATGCGCTGTCACGCGATCGGCGGAGCCGGGGGACAGGTCGGCCCCGATCTCGTCAGCCTCGGTGCCAGTGCGCAGATCGATTACCTGATCGATTCGCTGCTGCAGCCGAACAAGGCGGTGAAGGAGAACTATCACTCGCTGGTGGTCGTGGATGAAGACGGCAAACTGTACAGCGGGATCAAGGTCCGCGAGACCGACACGCAACTCGTGCTCCGCAATGCGGAGGACCGTGAGATCTCGATACCGCTGGACTCGATCGATGAACAGGCTCCCGGCGGTTCGCTGATGCCCGCCGGACTGACCGACTCGCTCACACGCGGAGAACTCGTCGATCTGGTCCGCTTTCTCTCGGAACTCGGGAAAGTCGGCCCCTACTCGGTCAGCAAGGCCCGTCTCGTCCGCCGCTGGCAGGTGCTCGAACCAACACCCGCGGCAGTCAGCTACGCGAGCGGCAACCGGTTCCCCGCGGGTGGAAACTCACCCGGCCTGTTGTGGCGGCCGGTCTACAGCCAGGTCTCCGGCAACCTCCCTCTGGAGGAGTTGCCTCGCGTGCGACGCGATAGCGGCGAGGAGCAGATCGTTCTCCGCTGCGAGCTCGACGTGTCGACCGCGGGCCGCGTGCAGCTCATCCTGCCCGAGCATGCCGGCAGGAATCTCGCTCTCTGGATCGACGACGAACAGGTGGAACCGGCCGCGGAGTTTTCCATCGACCTCGCGAGCGGAATCCGCCACCTGAAATTCGTGATCACCGCGCCTCAACCGGGACAGTCGCTGAGCTGCGAACTCCGCGATATTCCCGGCTCCCCCGCGCAGGTGCAGCCCGTCAGCGGGAAGTAAGGGAAAGCCGCGCAGGCGATCGCTCGTGCTCTCGGCGCAGTGAGTCTCGATACCGTCGTTCAACGGATGACGGTCGAGGTTTCCGCGCGGGCGATCGGTTGAGGCGATGCCTCGTTCGCCTGCGTGCGGCCGAGCAGCAGGACTTCATCACGCCGCAGGAAGTTGGGCATGCGTTTCAGCACGGCCACTCCCGGCGGGAGTTGAGGCTCCAGCTCGCCGTAGCTCTTGCTGCGGACGACCACGTATGCCGACGGTGAACTTTCGAGTAACTCGCGAACCTGCTCGGGCGTCTTGAGCTTTTCCACCGGGCGGCGGGCGTAGAAAGCCAGGCTCGGCTGGAAGTAGCCGAAGCTCGCGATGCGTGCCGACTCCCGTTCGGGAATCTGCTGGAGCAGCGCGGCACTCGTCTGGTGGCGATCGACCCGCAGCGAAGTGACGCCGAAAAGCGTCGTCGCGAACAGGATCGCGGTGGCGGCGAACGCCGTCGCGGCCGCGCGCGCCTGGTTCCTGCGAACGAGGACATACGCCGCCACACCGCCGAAGAGCGGGATCAGGCCGGCCAGCCCCGGCAGCATGTCGCCGTGCAGGAAGTAGCGGGTGGCGATCGGCGTGGCCACGAGAAATCCGATCCCGATGAACGCCACCACCCCGAACGCGATGTGCAGCAGGCGCTGCGGGACAGCGGCGGGATTCGTCAGCCACGCATCGACGCAGCGGGCCGTAATCAACGCGAGTGCCGGATAAGCGGGCAGGACATAGCTGGGAAGCTTGGTGCTCGCCAGCGAGAAGAACACGATATACGCTCCGGCCCAGCAGGCGATCAGAACATCACCCGGGGACCAGATCGTTCCCTTCCGCAGGCGGGAGGTAAGCTGCACGAGACTCAGCGGCAGGAACACGCTCCAGGGGAAGAAACCGGCGAAGACCGCGACGACATAGTAGAAGATCGAGCCTCCGTGTCCTTCCATCGGTTCAAGGAAGCGTCCGACATTGTGCTGACCAAGGAAGCCCTGCAGCCAGGCCCCGTCGGTGCGGAGTCCCACCAGAATGTACCAGGGCAAGGCGACAGCGGTCACCAGCACGATCGCGGTCAGCGGACGGAGCATCCACGCCAGTTGCAGAATCGAACCGGGCCGCATCGCAACGCCAAGGCGCCGCGCCAGGCTGGAAGGTTCGGAGACGCCATCGGCACCCAGCGGCGCATCAGCCGCGAGGCTCGCCACACGCAGGAACAGCACATAGAGGCAGAGGATTCCCGTCGGCAGCACGACTCCGACCGGACCTTTCGCCAGCACGGCGAACCCCATCGCCGTGTACATCAGCGCATAGTTCCACCACGAGCGGGGAAGAAAGGCCCGCAGGTCCGAGAGAGTTTCGCAGCGAAGTTCGTAGAGGGCATAGCCCTGCAGGTCAGACGTCCAGTTCTGCCGCGAGGTGATCCCCCGGACGAAGAACCAGAGTGCGAGCGTGCTGAAGAAGATCAGCGTGGCGTCGGGCGTCGCGGCCCGTGCCGAGACGCCGAACATCAATCCGCCCGCCAGAATCAGCGCTCCCCAGAATCCGACCTGTTCGCGGAACAGCCGGCGGCCGATGGAATACGTCATCAGCACAATCGCGACGCCGAACACCGCCGACCAGAACCGGGCTGCGAACTCGTTCACCCCGAAGGCCTGATACGCGCTCATCATGAACCAGTACAGCAGGACCGGCTTGGCGGTGCGAAGTTCGTAATTGAACATCGGCACGACCCAGTCGTTCCGCTCGAGCATTTCGCGGGCACACGCGGCGTTCTTGGGTTCGTCTTCATCCCACAGTTGCGGCACACCGAGGTTCGTGAAGAACACGAGGGAGGCGGCAAGCAGAATCCAGATTGGATTGCGAATCGATTGCGGCACGATTGCTTCCTTGCAGTGGTGCGCGAGGATCAGGGGCAGATATCCAAAGCGGCGGGATTCTAGCGCAGCCGACCTGATAGAGCAACAGCAGTCCGGCCCGCCGCGGCATCACACGTGGAGCAGACGGGGTGAATCCACCCGCCGGGCGCCAACTCGGCTTGGAGATTTCCCGATCAGGCGTTATAAGTTCGCCCGAACCCGAATCCCCGCTGCCACTCTCTGCGGTGCTGGCAGCGATTGTCCCCGAGCAGGATGTTCAGAAAGCTGATGCCCTCTCCCGATGCTCCGGTCACCCTGGCCGCGGTCTTTCCCGCGACGGACGCAGTTCAGCAGGAGACGTTTCTCGATCGTGCCCGCCGTCTGTCTTCGGTACCGATCCTTCTGACTGCCCTGGCGCTCGTCGCCCTGGGGGCACTCGCCTTTCTGGTGGATGTGCCGCTGGCTTACGCGATGCTCAAACTGCGGGTGCTCAATGCGATTCATCGCCCGCTGCAGATTGCCGAACCCTTCGGAGATGCGGTGGGCATCCTGTTCATGGGGCTGGCGATTGCCGTCCTCGACCCGCGCAATCGCCGGTTTGTGCCGCGCGTGCTGACGGCGGGACTGGGAGCGGGGTTGATCGCCGACATCCCCAAACTGCTCGTCGGGCGGACGCGCCCCAGCCGACTCGACTTCGACCTGGTGGCGAACGCCGCCGACACTTTCACCGGCTGGCTCCCGCTTTTCAGCGGCGGTTCGGGCTCGCAGAGTTTTCCGTCGGCGCACACGGCTTCGGCTTTCGCCTTCGCGATCGCGATGGTGACGTTGTATCCGCGTGGTTACTGGCTGTTCCCGCTCACAGCGTTTCTGGTCGGATTCCAGCGTGTGGAAACGGGAGCGCATTATCTCAGCGATGCCTGCTGTGGAGCCGCCCTCGGGCTTGTCGTGGGAATGACGGTCGTTCGTTCCTCGCGCGTGGCCTCGTGGTTCGCCCGTTACGAAGTCACTCCTGCTTCGACAACAGAACCGGCACTGGCCCGGACATCGCCTCCGCTGCGGGAATGCGCCTGATCCGCCGCGACGGCTGCGCTTTGCTCCCCAACGCCTGTCCGCAGTCCTGTTAGAATGACGCTGCGGAAATGGTCCTGCGGTGACGGGAGGCAGAGGTCATGCGGACGGAACTGGTGCGGGTGACGACGGACGACGGGTGTCTTCTCGATGGCGTGCTGCAACGCCCGGAAGCTCCGACGGAAAGCGGCCTGCCGGTCGATGCGTTTCTGCTCGTCCACGGGACCGGCAGCAACTTCTACACGCACGGGGTGCTCGAAACCTTCGCTCACCAGGCGGTCGCCGCCGGAGTCCCGGCATTGCGGATCAACACCCGCGGCCACGATCAGGTCACGGCGATCCCGGGGGTGAAGGGTTCACAGCGAGGCGGCGCGACTTACGAGAACATCGCTGACTGCCGCCTTGACCTCGCCGCATGGATCGCCCTGCTCGCGGGGCGCGGATACCGGCGGATCGTCCTCGCCGGTCACAGCATGGGAGGCGTGAAAGCGGCGTTCACGCTCGCGCACGAGCAGCATCCTGAAGTCGCGGCACTGCTGATCATCTCGTCTCCACGCTTTGTGCATGCCAAGTTTCACGCACATCCCCGGGCCGAGGCCTTTCGGGCCGATTATGCACGTGCCCGGCAGCTCGTTGCGGAGGGGCAGCCCGACCAACTGATGCGGATCACCCAGCCGCTGCCGCTCCTGATCACCGCGGCCGGCTTTCTGGAAAAGTACGGCCCCGAGGATCGCTACGATCTGCTCCGTTTCTTGCCGCGTTCGCAGCGTCCGACGCTGGTCATCCTCGGCAGCCGGTCGGCGGAACAATCGATCGCCTTCGACGGTCTCGCCGAAGAGATCAAAACGCTCACTCACCAGCATCCGCACCTGTCGCTCCGCATGGTTGAAGGAGCGAACATCAACTACACCGGCTGTTACGAGGCCCCCTTTCGCGAAGCGCGCGAATGGTTTCAGGGGGAGGCCTGGAAATCGGGTGGTCCGGCCGCGGCAGATCACGCGCGGCCGCTGCGCTGACGGCGGGCTTCGTAGAAGACGATCGCCGCGGCAGCCGCCGCATTCAGCGAATTGATCGAGCCGTACTGCGGGATCGTGACGAACGCATCGCAGCATGCGGCGAGCTCGGGCGTGATGCCGACCCCTTCATTACCGATCACAATCGCTGTCGGCTGTGTGAAGTCATAGCGGTCGATCGCGAGATCGGTCTTCTCGCTCGTGCCGACCAGTGCGATTCCCCGTTCGCGGAGTAAATCGGCCAGTCCGGTCAGCGTCTCCGCCCGCGCGAGCGGGAGACGATTGATCGCCCCGGCGGAGCTGCGGGCGACAAGGCTCGTCACTTCCACCTGCCGTTCGCTGCCGATGAACGCCGCATCGATCGCGAAGACTTCCGCCGATCGCAGCATCGCTCCGAAGTTGTAGGGGTCCTGGATCGCATCGAGTACCAGATACAGCGGAGACGCAGAGGGACTTGCAAGGATCTCGCTCACCTCGCGATACGGAAACGGCGGCATCTTCGCCACGTAGCCCTGGTGTTCCTCGGTGCGGCACAACCTGGCGAGCGATGCCCGCGTGCCGAGTTGCAGAGGAATTCCCGCCCGGGCGGCGAGTTGATGGGCCGTCTTCCGCTGCTCCTCGGGCAGCTCCTCGGCGAGGTGCAGTTCGAGGATCGGCCAGCGCCCCGCCTGCAACGTCTCCAGCACCAGGTGCCGTCCCCAGATCCAGCAGCGCTGGTGACTGCCAAGCAGTTTCGACTGACGCTTTCCGTGCTTTCGCGGCATGAGCAGCTGAGGAGATGAGACGAACTGGCGGGACGAGAACAGTGAGGACGGAGCACCATTCACGGACGGCGTTCATCCTAACCGCCGTGCCGAGACTTGTCATCGACCGCGGCGGGCGCGATCATGCGACCGTGCGCATTTTTCGAGCGGAGCCGATGCGGCCCGTTCGCAATTCGGGTTTCAGGCGAGGGCATGATGCCGGCGGTCTTCGAGTTCCACCACACCGTCCAGGAGGCCGAGATCGATTTTCTCGGCCATGTGAACAATCTCGATTATCTCCGCTGGATGCTGCGGGCGGCGGTCGCGCATTCCGATGCGCAGGGTTGGACGACCGACGATTATGTGCGGCTCGGGGCCGGGTGGATCGTACGGTCGCACGAGATCGAATATCGGCGGCCGGCGTTCGTCGGCGAGGGGGTGATCGTCCGGACCTGGGTTGCCGACCTGCAGCGGTTCAGCTCGCTGCGGCGTTACCGCATCCTGCGGGCCGCCGATGACGCGCTGCTGGCGACCGCCGCGACGAACTGGGCCTTCATCGATTTTCAAACCGGCAAGTTGCAACGGATTCCCGCTGAGGTGAGTTCCGCCTTTATCGTTCATTCTGAGTGAGGGAACTTTCCCGCTCGGGAGGAGGCAGACTGATTCGCCGCCCCGCCGCTGTGAAAGCCAGACGGCCCCGGCTCGCAATGTGCGACATAAGCCACTACACCACATGGTGTTGCAACACGCATCCCGGCTGAAACACGAGGCGGGCCTGCCCGGCGAAACTTTGACGGACCGATGCTTCACTCAAGCCTCTTGCTGCGATTGGCCGATCGGGTTATGATAGCCTTCGCATCAAGACCTGTTTACTTCTTGCCGGCCAGCGGCGGCAGAAGGTTGCGGCCCACCTGATATTCCGCTGCGGTGCATGTTGACCCCATCCCCGGGAGCACGACCATGCTGACTCTCTTCGGATCGCACTCACCGCGAAGTTCCTTCTGTGACCGGATCTCCCGACGCAGCTTTTTGAAGATCGGCGGCTTCTCCCTGGGCGCTCTGGGAGGGCTCTCCTTGCCGAGTCTGCTCCGCGCCGAAGCGGCCCGGGGGATCTCCTCCTCGAACAAGGCGGTCATCAATATCTTTCTCGCCGGCGGGCCGCCGCATCAGGATATGTGGGACATCAAGACCGATGCTCCCGCCGAGATTCGCGGCGAGTTCAGCCCGATCGCAACCGCGGTCCCCGGCATCGAGATCGGCGAGTGCTTCCCGCAGATCGCGGCGATGATGGACAAGTTCGCCGTCATCCGCTCGGTCGTCGGCTGCTCGGGGTCTCATGACGGCTACCAGTGTACGAGCGGTTGGGATCGGCGTTCGATCGCATCGGTGGGCGGTCGTCCGGCAATCGGACCGGTCATCACCAAACTTCAGGGAGTGAGCGACCCCGGCGTCCCGGCGGCAGTCGGACTGGCCGAGGTCACGCGGCACGTCCCCTGGTCCGAGGCCGGCAGCCCGGGCTTCCTCGGAGCCGCCTACCGGCCCTTCAAGCCGCAGGGCGAAGGGATGGACGACCTGAAGCTGAACGGCGTCACGCTCGATCGGCTGCAGGATCGTCGCCATCTGCTCAACAGTCTCGACACGCTGCGGCGCGAAGTCGACGCCAGCGGGATGATCGAGGGGATGGACGCCTTCACGCAGGCGGCGTTCGGCGTCCTCACCTCCAGCAAGCTGGTGGATGCGCTCGACCTCTCGAAGGAGGACCCGAAGATCCGCGCCCGCTACGGCGACGGCAAACCCTACAACTTCCAGTATGACGGTGCCCCGACCGCCAACGAGCACATTCTGCTCGCGCGGCGGCTGGTGGAAGTCGGCGTCCGCTCGGTCACGCTCAGTTACGGACGCTGGGACAGCCACGGCAGGAACTTCGATCTCGTCCGCGACCACGGTCCGAAGCTCGACCAGGCAGTCAGCGCGCTCGTGCAGGACCTGAAGGATCGCGGCATGCTCGACGATGTCACCGTCGTCGTCTGGGGCGAGTTCGGCCGGACGCCGCGGATCAATCAGAACGCCGGTCGCGACCACTGGCCGCAGGTCAGCTGCGCCCTCCTCGCGGGCGGCGGCATGCGGACCGGCCAGGTGATCGGTTCGACCAACCGCCTGGGTGAGTATGCGGTCGAACGTCCGATCCATATGCAGGCGATTGTGTCGACGATCTATCGCAATCTCGGGATCGATCCGATGTCGACGACGCTGAATGACCCGACCGGCCGGCCCCAGTACCTGGTCGATGTGCGCGAGCCGGTTCCCGAGCTCGTCTAGGAATCAGGGAGACGCCCCGGCCGAAAGATCACAGCCGGCGCGAGAAATCTCCCCCCGAAAGTCCTCAGCCGCGATTCCCTGAACCCACCGGTTCAGGGAACGCGGCTGAACTGTTTTCCGCGACCGAAAAAGCCCGTCATTCCTGCGTTCGCCGGGGCCGTCGGCGGGGTTTGACGGATTTCGCCGGAACGGATCGCGGCATATCTTGACCTTTCCGACCGATTTACCTAAGTTTGCGAAAAGCCTTCAGCGGACGCGCGGAAGGTGCGTTTGACGTTCCGCGGCGGCGGGGCTTCCGCTCCGTGAAGGCATGTTGTATCTGGTCCGGGAGCCCCATGAAGATCTCTGCGAAGGCGGAGTATGCGTGTCTGGCGGTGCTGGAGTTGGCCTTGCGGGCCGACCAGCCGGAGCCGGTCCGCGCCTCGGACATCGCCGAAGCCAATGACATTCCGCAGCGGTTTCTCGTGCAGATTCTGCTGCAGCTCAAAGGGGCCGGCTATGTGGCCAGCACCCGCGGGTCCTCGGGGGGATATCGTCTGGCGGTCGAGCCGGACAAGCTCACCCTCTGGGAGGTCATCCAGACCATCGATGGCCCGGCGGCCTCCAGTTTCGCCGAGCAGCCGGGAGCGAAGTCCCCCGGCTGGCGGGTGTTGCACGAGGTTTGGCAGGAAGTGAGCCGGATCGAAACCGAGCAACTGAAGCAGATCGATTTCCTGCAACTCGTCCGCAAGGCGAGCCAGGCCGACTCCAACATGTATTACATCTGAATCTGAATCGATCACGCCATTATTCAGCCAGCGTGGCGCCGGCCGGGCCGGCGTCGACCGGAGACGCGTTTCGGGCCGGTCCTCGATCTCGCCGGTTGTGCCTCTCTCCGAAACTTGTCCCTACTCGTCGGAAACGAAAAGGAAGAACGATGTCCGAATTGATCCCCCCTCATGGCGGTCTTACCGAACCAGTCAATCTCACGGTCCCCGCGGAAGAGATCGAGAGCTTCAAGGCCGAGGCCGAGTCGCTCCCCAAGGTTCCCGTTTCCGCCGCCGACCTGTCGACCGTCTATCGTTTCGGGGACGGCACGCTGAGCCCGCTGACCGGCCCGATGAACAGCGCGGTCTACTACAACGTGCTGGATGAGGCCAACATCGTCTACAAAGGCAAGAAGTACGCCTGGACGATCCCCCTCTCCTTCCCGGTGACCGAAGAGATGGCCTCCAGCCTCTCCGCCGGCAAGAAGGTCGCGCTCGTCAACCCGCAGAACGAAGTCGTCGCCACGCTCGACATCACCGACGTCTTCCCCTGGGACAAGATGCGGTATATCAAGAGCGTCTACCTCACCGACCGCACCGACCACCCCGGTGCCGACATGGTGCTCGTCAACGACAAGGACATGACGCACCTGATCGGCGGCGAGATCCGCGTGCTGCCGCAGCCGAAGAACCCGAAGTTCGGCCAGTACGTTCTCGGCCCGCGCGAAGTCCGCAAGCTGCTCGCCGAGAAGGGCTGGGATGCCGCCGTCGCCTTCCAGACCCGCAACCCGCTGCACCGCGCGCACGAGTACGCTCTCGTCTACGCGCTTGAGAAGCTGCTCAAGGAAGGGAAGAACGCCGGCGCCTGCCTGAACCCGCTGATCGGCGAGACCAAGGGAGACGACGTCAACGCCGAGATCCGCATGCAGACCTACGAAGCGCTGATCAACGATCGCGCCCTGGGTGACGGCGACAGCGACCCCGAACTCTGGAACAGCCGCGGCGAGAGCGTCCCCGATCGCGTGATCCTCGTCGGACTCGACATCAAGATGTTCTACGGCGGACCGAAAGAAGCGGTGATGCACGCGATCTACCGCCAGAACCTCGGCTTCACGCACATCGTGATCGGCCGCAAACACGCCGACGCGCCGTTCAAGGACGGCACGGCGATCTGGGGCGACTTCGACGCGCAGGAGATCTTCAGCAGCCTCGCCGGCGATCTGAAGATCCAGCCGGTGAAGGTCGGCTTCGCCGCCTACTACGAGTCGCTGGGCCGCGTCGACCTGACCGAGAATCACAAGGACGAGAAGCCGGTTTCGATCTCCGGCAAGCAGGTCCGCGCGATGCTCCAGGCCGGCGAACCGGTCGATCCGCGGATCATGCGCGAGAGCACCTCGCGGATTCTCTCCGCGGCGATGCGGCAAGCATAGTCGACCACGGCTCAGGCGGAATGGAACGCGACGACGCGCTCCGGGGCGAACCCGGGGCGCGTCGATTTCGTGCGCGGTGCCTGCGGGACGCGGCGTGCTTCTTTTCACGGATTCCCACGGTCTCTCGTATCAGGACCTTTCACATGTACCGCCGATCGCAGTTTGTCGCATTGATCGTTCTGCTCTGCTCGCCGGCCATTCTCCGGGGGGAGACCAAGCCCGCTCCTGTCGACGAGACGCAGGAGCCGCCGCTGAAATATGAGCTCAAGCTCGGCGACCAGACGCTGTCGATCACGGAAGGGGCGACGGTAGAGGCATCGGGAACCTTCACGAACCCGAAGGTCACCCTGACGCCGGAACCGCACCGGACCTTCCCGTACGGCGGCCTTTCGTTCCGGTATCCGCGGGCATTCGTCTTCGAGGCCGACGTCTCTGACCCGGACGTCAAGACGTGGACTCTCTCCGGGAATGACCTGACAATCCTCGTCTTCGTCTTCAGCGACGAAGTCACTACCGAGGCGTTCGCCGGGGGAATGGCGGAACAGTTCGGAGAAGAGAACAGCAGGATCACCAGCACCGATGCCCGCATTCCGGTCGGTGAGAAGGTCCTCCGGGGCACTCAGATGGATGTGGTCCTCGCGGGACAGCAGTTGCAGATCGACATTCTCCACATCCCCACCAAAGCGGAAGGAACCACGCTGCTCGTCCTGCAGGACTCACGCGGCGAAAGCGGAAAGCCCTCGAAAGAGAGAACCGGGTTCGGAAAGCTGTTGAGCGATTCGCTCAAATTCGAGTGACGTTGATTTGAAGTCTGTAGAGCTGTGCGTCGCCGAGGCGTTCGGTTCATCGATCCCGGCGTTACTTACCGCGTTCGTCGAAATGCCAGTGGGAAGTGAACAGTGTGGCGGCCGTCGACCGCGGGCAGGCGTGAATTGCGGGCACAGTGCGGAAAAACAGCGGATGCCTCTCGAAATCCTACTTGATGATGGTCCGGTCCTGGCAATCAACAAACCGGGAGGGCTGTTGACGCTCGGCGCCAAGCCCGGCGTGCCCACCCTCGAACGCGAAGTCAAAGCGTATCTGAAGGAACGCTTCCAGAAACCCGGGAACGTGTATCTCGGCATTCCGCACCGGCTGGATCGCCCGGTTTCCGGGGTGATCGTGTTTGCCCGCAACTCGAAGGCCGCGGCCCGGCTTGCCGAGCAGTTCCGCGAACGGCAGGTCCGCAAGATCTACTGGGCAGTGACCGAGCGTCCTCCCGAACCGGCCGCAGGGGTTCTCACCGACTGGATGGCCAAGGTCGCCGATGCGGCCCGCTCCGAGATTTGCCCGCCGGAGACTCCCGGCGCGCGCGAGGCGGTACTGCATTACCGCACACTGGCGGAGACTCCGGCCGGAACGCTCGTCGAAGTCGAACCGCAAACCGGGCGGATGCATCAGATCCGCGTGCAACTCGCGGCCCGCGGCTGGAACGTCCTCGGTGATGTGCAGTACGGCGCTGCGAATCCGCTGATCCTCGAAACCGACGATCCTCCCGAACACCGCCCGATCGCCCTGCACGCCCGCCGCCTGACCTTCCTGCATCCGATCCGTTACGACGAAATCACCCTCGAGGCTCCACTCCCCGCGTACTGGCCGGTGGAGCCGCCTCCAAGCGAGACATCGGTCTGAATAGTCTCACGGGTTGCGTTACTTGGGGAGGGGTAGAAGCCTCTCCGCCGGTCGCGGGTGCGAACGCCGATTGACCCGGAGCAGCCGGCTTTTTATCATATCAACCAGCGTTGATACCGATGTTTAAAGGAGAGGCCGGGTGATGCTGCGCGCTCACCCCGGCAGCCGGATATTCAGTCGCAAATCGCAGTCGCGACTCCGTTCGCCTCAGGGGAGAAGATCATGCTGACGATTCTCGGTGCGGCCACGAACCGCGGGGGGCGGATGTGCGACGGGGTTTCCCGCCGCAATTTTCTCAAGATCGGCGGGATGGCGCTCGGCGGACTTTCGCTGCCGCAGGTCCTCGAAGCCGAAGCAAAAGCGGGCACGAAGTACGGCCACAAGGCGCTGATCAACATCTATCTGCCCGGCGGGCCGCCGCATCTCGACATGTGGGACATCAAGACCGAGGCTCCCGCCGAGATTCGCGGGGAGTTTCAGGCGATCCCGACAAACGTTCCGGGAATCGAGATCTGTGAGCTTTTCCCGCGGATCGCACAGATGATGGACAAGTTCGTGCCGATCCGCTCGATCTGCGATGCGCAAAGCGGGCATGACGGCTATCAGTGCATGACCGGACGTGTCCCTACCGGCCGGATGCCTCCGGGTGGCTGGCCCGCGGCGGGAGCGTGGGTTTCGAAGCTGCAGGGGGGAACGCACCCCGGAGTGCCCGCGCACCTGTCGCTGATGTACAAGACCGGCGAACGCCGCTGGGGAAATCCCGGCGACGGGGGCTTCCTCGGAGCGGCGCACGCCCCGTTCGGCCTCGTGGGCTCAACGGCCCGCAGCTCCGCCGAGAACATGGTCCTCGAAGGAATCACTCTCGAACGGCTGCAGGACCGCGTGAGCCTGTTGCAGGCGATCGACGGCTTCCGCCGCGCTGCGGACGGCCGGGGCCTGATGGATGCGATGGACATCTACACCGAGCAGGCGATGGGAATCCTCACCTCGTCGGGCCTGGCCGAGGCCCTCGACCTGTCGAAGGAAGATCCGCGGATCGTCGCCCGGTACGGCGAGAGCGATACGAAGTTCCAGCGCGACGGCGCGCCGAAGATGGTCGAGAACTTCTGCATCGCCCGCCGGCTTGTCGAAGCGGGTGCCCGGGTCGTCTCGCTGAACTTCAGCCGCTGGGACTGGCATGGGCCGGACGGAATGAACTTCCCCGAAAGCCGGGCGAACATGCCGCTGCTGGACCAGGGGCTCGCGGCCCTCATCACCGACCTCTACGAGCGGGGACTCGATCAGGATGTGTCGGTCGTCGTCTGGGGAGAGTTCGGCCGCACTCCCAAGATCAACAACAACGCCAGCCGCGACCACTGGCCGCGCGTCTCGTGTGCGCTCCTCGCCGGCGGCGGGATGCGGACCGGCCAGGTGATCGGTGCAACGAACCGGCTCGGCGAGTATGCGGAAAAGCGACCGGTGAAGTTCCAGGAAGTCTTCGCCACCCTGTACCGCAACATGGGACTCGACGTCAGTCAGATCCGCGAGTTCGACCTCAGCGGCGTGCCGCAGTACCTGGTCGAGCCCGGCATCGAGCCGATGCGCGAACTGATCTGAGGCGTCTCCTCGCGAAAAACGGTGGAGCATCTGCGCTTCACCGTTTTTTCGTGCGCATTGGCAGTGTCGTAGCACGCTCCCCGCGATCACTCACAATCGCTGTGGGAGCGTGAGGCGGCCGTCAATTGTTCCCCGTACGCGGGGAGATTTGGCGAGGGCCTACGCGTTCTCCGCCGGCGGGGTCGCCGGGCGGGGCGGCATGTCGAGCAGCACGATCGGCGAGTGGTTGCCGATGTAGTTGCCGTCCTTGTCGACGCGGCGGCCGTTCCCGTTGCTGCCGGAGTTCGTCGTGACCACGGCCAGCCGGCCCCCGTAGGGATGCAGGCTGAGCGAATGGGCGTTGGGAACGCGGGTCGTCTCGAAGAACGGTTTCTCGTCTTCGAGGCGGTGGTAGACGAGCTTGCCGGTGCCGGGATTGCCGCTGATGGTGAGCATCAGAAATCCATCCGGATGGAAGGCCACGTCGGAGACGTAAACATCCCCCGTCTTCCCGAGTTCGAACGTTCGCTTCAGCTCCCCGCTCTCCCAGTCGAAGAGGAGGACGGTTGGAATGCCCTGCACGTTCCCGCCGTTGGCGGGTTTGGTCCCGGCACAGGTCAGGAGCCGGCCATCGCGGGAGAAATGCAGCTTTCGCGCGCCGCCGACTTCCTGGAGCCGATGCTCGGTGTACAGAACCGAGGCATCCAGTTGACGGGAACATTCGCCGGTGGCGAGATTCCACTGTCGGACGCTCCCCTTCAGGTCGCCGGAAACGAGTGACTGCCCGTCGGGATGGAACGCGACGCTGAAGACTTCGGTGCCGTGGCCGCTGAGCTCGTGCCGCTTCGCTCCGTCGGCCGCCGACCAGACCCGCACCGCATGATCGTTCCCGCAGGTGGCGATGAGGCTTCCATCGGGACTGATGGCGAGATCCTGAATCCAGCCGTCGTGCGCTTCCGCGATGCTCCAGACAGGCTCCGCATCGATTCCCGATTTCCAGCAGCGAAGCTGCCCCCAGGTGTCCGCCGTCACGAAGAACTCGCCCGCGGGATCGAATGCGACTTCATCGACCCAGCCGTTATGGCCGGCGAGCGTCGGCAGCACTTTCACCTCGGCGGCGCTCACGTCCCAGCGGTGCACCAGGGCATCGAAACCGCCCGCGACAAGAAACCGTCCGCAGGGACTGTACCGTGCCGTGCACATCTGCCGGGTCGTTTCCACCGGCTTTGTCGGCTTCGGCTCGTAGCGTTCGAGCAGCATCTTGACGTCATCGTTCATCGGAACCACTCCGTTGCGGAGAGAATTCTTGTGCGGGTTGCCAATGGCGGGCGGGCGGTGCTGAGACGGAAGGCGTGCTACGCCAGCACGTCCTTCACCGGGAACATTTCTTCGTGAGCGATCGGCAACGGCTGGCCGGCGTTGTCGTACTCTTCGAACTGCGAGCTGATGCCGATCGCATTGAACCACGTATGGAACATGTGGCCGATGTCGTAGGCCTCTCCGTCAACGAAGGTTCCGTTGTGATTCGTCTTGCCGATCACCACGCCCCGCTTGAGACCACAACCGGCCATCGCCAGCGACCAGGCTTCGGGCCAGTGGTCGCGGCCGATATGGCCGTTGATCCGCGGCGTCCGGCCGAATTCCGACATCGCGATGACGAGCACGTGTTCCAGCATTCCCCGTTCGTGAAGATCCTCAACGATCGCCGCGAACGCCTGGTCGAAACGGGGCATCAGGCTCTTGTGCCCGTTGAAGTTGTCGCCGTGCGTGTCCCACCCGTAGGAGTTGACCTTCACAAAGCGGACGCCGGCCTCGAGCATGTTCCGCGCCAGCAGCATGTGCCGGCCGAATTCATGGGTGCCGTAGCGCTCGACATCCGCGGGCGACAGCCGCGTCGCGTCGAAGAGATCCTGCCGCTCCATCAGCTTGCGGCCCATTTGATAGACATAGCTGTTCGCCTCATCGACTTCCTTGCGGCGGCGGGCGGAGTAGCGGCGGTTGATGTTCTCGCGGAGACGGTTGCGTGCGTCATCGTCCGCTTCGCTCACCGACGAATGCCGCAGGATATTTTCCGGCGGCTTGCCGTCCCCGAAGGCGAGTGCGCCGTACTTCGGTCCCAGGAAGCCGGCATCCTTGTGGATGAATCCGCCTCCCCCCGGTTTGATCCACACGTAGGGAGGCAGGCCGCTCGAACAGGGACCGAGCAGCTTCGCGACCGCCGAGCCAAAAAACGGATAGGTCACGCCGCGGTTCTTCGGATCGCCGCGCTGGATGCGCGGCACCCCCGCCGAGTGGGAGTTGTCCTGCGTGCACATGTTGCGGATGACGGCGAGGTGATGCATGATCTTCGCCGTCCGCGGCATCAGCTCGCTGATCTGCACGCCGGGAAGCGACGTCGGAATCGCCCGAAACGGGCCGCCGAACTGCGTGTTCGGTTTGGGATCCCAGCTTTCCAGCTGACTCATGCCGCCGTCGATCCAGATGAACAGGACCTGGCGGTCTTTCTTCTGCAATTCCTCAGCGACCGCGGGGTCGAGCAGTCCGGCGACGCCGCCGGTGGTGAGGGCGCCCGCAGCGCCGGCCATCGCTCCCAGCCATTGCCGGCGCGAGAACTGATGCTCCCACGGTTTGCACAGTTTCGAATGGCTCACCGTCAGACTCCTTCGGGATCGAGGATCACCTGATTGGCTTCTTCGGGAATTCGTTTCGGACTCGCTCCGCACTCCGGATTCGACGATCGCCGCTTCGGGCGACCAGCCGGGGCAGTACCTCAGTGGTTCACGCAGAACTCAGTCGAGGCCATCAGCGCCCAGATCAAATGTCCGATGGCCTTGTCCCGGTCGGGCTGCGAAGCCAGGAAGTCGGCCACTTCGGCCTGTTCTTCGTCGCTGGCCGGACGGCTCAGGACACTCAGATAAAGTTCTTCGGCGAGCGCGGAGGGCTCGCTGATTTTCGCCAGGCGGCCGGCAAGGTTGCCGTCACGCGGCTTCAGCCAGTCGAGCACCGCCGACGAGTTCATCACGAACAGCGCCGCTTTCACAGACGGGCTGAATTCAACCTCCGGCTCGCGCGGCGGATTGGCGAACGCATCGCGGAAGCGATCGAGATGGCGGGCGATCTGCTGTTCGGCCTTCGCGGCCTCTTTTTGACTCAGCAGCTCAATCTCCCCGGTCGCCTGCAACATGCTGTGCACCAACTGCTCTGCCGAGAGGGGTTTTTCGAGCGCGACGAGGAACTTCTCGGGGGGAGCGTTCTCCACACCTTCGGGCAGCACGCTCGAACGCTGATAGGTCTCGGAGAGGGCGATCTCGCGCAGCATCCACTTGATGTCAAACTTGTGCGCCACGAACTCGCGGGCGAGCAGCTTGAGCAGTTCGGGGTGCGAGGGGGGATTGGCACTGTGATGCAGATCGAGCGGATGGACCAGCCCGCGGCCGAGCATCACGTACCACAGCCGATTGGCGATATTCTCGGCGAACTGCGTGTTGTCCTCCGCGGGAAGCTGCTCGGAGAGAATCCGCAGCGGACTGAACTTCGGCACTCCCGGAAACTTCTTCGCGCGATCGGGAGGAACGACATACTTTTCGTCCTTCGGAAGCTCGGGGATCTCGACTTCCATTCCCCCCGGGAGCCGCGGCCCCGTCGCATTCTGCTCCTTGATGAAGACCGACATGAACTCCGTCTTCTTCTCGACAAGCCCCTCGGCGACAGCGGGAAAAGCCGTGTCCTGGCGGATCGAGGTATGCCCGATGAACGCCATCAACCCCTGGAAGTCGACCTGCTTGTAATCGTCGATGAACAGGTGATCGTGACATTGTGCGCATTGCAGATCGCGCCCGAGGAACATCCGTCCGACATCGCGCGCCAGCCCGGGCAGGTCGACCGGGTTCTGCCCGTAGTTTTCGAGCCGCTTGGTCCAGAAGAACGCGGCTCCGCGAATCGTCTCATCTTCAGGGTTGGGAGAAAGGATCTCCCGCGTCATCTGATCCCACGGCTTGTTCTGCTCAAAAGAGGTCTGAAGGAACTTCGTCCATTCGGGATGATCCCCCAGCCGCTCCATGAGCATGACATGGAACAACTCCTGCATCCGCCGCGGATAATCGGGGCCCGCGAGCAGCTGGTCGATCAGTTGCGCCCGCTTGTCGGAGGCGGGATTGTCGCGGAAAGCGCGGACCTCGTCGGCGGTGGGAATCCGCCCGGCGAGATCGAGATAGATCCGGCGTACGAACTCGAAATCGTCGCTGACCGTGGCCGCCGGGCCTTCCGCCGATGTGGTAATCAGCCGATCGATCTGCGCATGCAGCGGTTCGGCCCGGAGATCCGCCGCAAGCCCCGATAGCAGGGCAAAGGCGGCGAACAGAAGGCTGCGGAGTCGAAGAGCGTGTATTCGCATCGGCGGCTTCCCCATGAGGCGTGACTCCACAAGGCAGGGAGAAATCGGCGGGCCATCACCCATTGGACCTCAGAGCACAGCACATTTCAATGCTTCTTTATATCCCGAAGTGTCCCGGTACGGAGTGCGGGACCGGCGGCAAGGGAGTTGAACCGCAGCGTGGCGATCCTCCCGCGCCGCCCGGAGAGAGCGGGACCGTCCGACTCTTCTTGACCGATTTCCCCGCAGCCGCGAGAATTCGTTTCCCTCAGGGAACGAGAGCGGGCCGGCGTGACTGATGTCGTCGCCCGAAACACAAAGGGAGAATCGATGAAGAGCATAACCGGGCGTGTGAAGCGGTGGATTCGACAGGCCGGGCCGGGACGAGTCCCGCACATGAATCCGCGGACTGGTTTCCCCGCCGATTTCGAGCCTCATGAGATCGAGGATATCGAAACGGTCCGCCCCTACACGATGACCTCCCCCGAGCGTATCGTCTCGCTCATCCGGTCGGTCGACTATGTCGTCGAGAACCAGATCCCCGGCGATATTGTCGAGTGCGGCGTCTACAAGGGGGGCAGCATCATGGCGGTCGCCCGAACACTGCTCCGCAAGGGCGACACACGCCGCGACCTGTACCTCTACGATACGTTCGAGGGCATGGCCCAGCCGACCGATCACGACGTGTCGGTCCTGCAGGAGTCGGCTGCGGAGAAGTGGAAACGCAAGGATCGCTGGTGTTATGCCGGCCTGGAGGAAGTCCGCCGGGCGGTCGAAAGCACCGGCTACCCTGCGGAGAAACTGCACTTCGTCAAAGGGAAGGTCGAAGAGACGATCCCCGGCACCGTGCCCGGGCAGATCGCCCTGCTGCGGCTCGACACCGACTGGTACGAATCGACCCTGCACGAGCTTGTGCACCTGTTCCCGCGGCTCGTGCGCGGCGGCGTGATCATCATTGATGATTACGGCCACTGGCAGGGGGCGCGGCAGGCCACCGACGAGTACCTGCGCGAGCACAAGATCCCGCTGTTGCTCAACCGCGTCGATTACACCGCACGCGTGGGCGTGAAACTTTGAGCCTCGATGCCGGCCCGTGTCCGGGACTGGACGAACGAAGCCCCCGGCGTGATCCTGCGCTACCAGTGGAACCGCGCGGCCATCGGCATGCGGCGGCCGCTGCCGAATGCCCGTTGCGACAGCTTGATTCCCGGGGGCATCTGCCGCCGTTTGAACTCGTTGCGATCCAGCCGGTTCGCCACCCACTGGACGGTTTCCGCCGGGTACTGCTGGGAGAGCGCCGCGACCGAAGCCTCGCGCTCGATCAGTCCTTCCAGAATGGAATCGAGCAGATCGTAGGGGGGCAGCACATCCTGATCGAACTGATTCGGGGCGAGTTCCGCGCTGGGAGCCTTGGAGAGGGTTCCGTGCGGAATGACTTCCCGCTTCTCCCGCTCTTCGTTGATGTAGTGTGAGAGGGCATAGACGTCCCGCTTGAAGACGTCGGCGAGGACGGCAAAGCCTCCGGCCATGTCGCCGTAGAGCGTGCAGTAGCCGACCGCCAGTTCGCTCTTGTTGCCGGTCGCCAGCGCCAGCCAGCCGTAGCGATTGCTGCGGACCATCACCGTGGCCCCGCGAATCCGCGCCTGCAGGTTCTGGTCGGCGAGGCCGCCCGGTTCGCTCGCCAGGTCGGCACCGATCACCTCGGCGGCTTCATACGCCCGATGCATCGGATCGATCGGCACAATGTGGAAGTCGATCCCGAGGTTCGCCGCCAGCTGCTCGGCATCGGCGACGCTGTGCGCGCTGCTGTAGCGGCTGGGCATCGCAATGCCGTGCACGTGCTCGGGGCCGACCGCAGCGACGGCGATATAACATGCGAGCGCACTGTCGATCCCTCCCGAGAGTCCCAGGACGCAATCGGTGAAGCCGGTCTTGTGCATGTAATCGCGCAGGCCGAGCGTCAGCGCATCGAGCAGGTCGGCACAGCGGGAGGTCGTCGGATCGACAATCGGTTCCGGAAGCTGGTCGAGGTCGCAGAACTGGAGATCCGGCTCGAACCGGGCCATCTGCAGCACCTTCTCGCCGCGCGCGTTGAAGACGAGGCTGTTGCCGTCGAACACCAGATCGTCATTCCCGCCGACCTGATTCACGAACACGAACGGCAGGTGATGCGCGTAGACGTGCCGGCCGAGAATCCAGTGGCGGCGGTTCGGCTTGTCGATTTCGAAAGGGCTGGCGGAAAGGTTGATCAGCACCTCGGCACCGGCTTCCGCGAGGGCGGCCACCGGGTTCTGAATCTGCGAAGGCTCGCGGTGATAGAGCGTCGGCGGGGCTCCCCACCAGGCATCTTCGCAGATATGCACGCCGAGTTTCCGCCCGCGGAACTCGATCGGTTTCACGCTGGCGGTCGGCAGGAAATAGCGGCGTTCGTCAAAAACGTCGTAGTTGGGGAGGAGGGCCTTGAAGACGGTCTGATCAACCCGTCCGCCGTCGAGCAGGCTCGCCGCGTTGCCGACCGACTCCGCGGAAGACTCCATGTAACCCGGATGGCCGACGAGCACCCCCAGTTCGGGCGGCAGTTCACCGGCGAGCCGGGCGACCGCCTGCTGACACGCCGCGACGAATCCTTCCCGCAGCAGCAGGTCCTTCGGCGGATAGCCGCTGATGACAAGCTCGGAGGTGACCAGCAGATCCGCCCCTCCCGCGTGGGCCCGCTCGGCGGCCTCTTTCACAAGGGCGGCATTGCCCGCCAGGTCGCCGACCGTGGAATTCAGTTGTGCAAGTGCGATCTTCACCGCGGGATTCCTGTCCATCTCATGGCGCGGTGCGAAGTGCGACCGCATGCGATTCGAGAAAAGCGAAAGTACCAGTCAAACCGCCAGATTTACAGCGTATGCGGGTGCCCGATTGAAACGATCTGCCGGAAGATGCGGCCGATAGTGATTCGCCGGGCTTGCCGATGCACCGCCGCAACAGCGCCGATGCAGAAAATGCATGATGCAAATTGACCACACGCGAGTGTCGACCTAGGTTTCTCGCAGCGCAGCGTGTGGGAGAACCCGTCCAGTCCCTGGTGACCAGAATCGGAGCACGAAGAATGCCAGTCCAAGGAATCGCGGAGCAGCAGTCGGTCGATCCCGGTGACGGAGTTGTCAGCCGCAGCACGATTCTGATTCTCAGCGGGTTCCTGTTCGGCCTGGCCTTCGGCCGCACTCTGCCGGCGGCGATGGAACTGCATGTCGTGTGCGGTGGCGGAGTCGGATTGCTTGCCTACATTGTGCTCGAAGGGATCTCCCGCCGCCGGCAGCAGCAGGCGCAACGGGAGAACGAGGCCCGGTTGACCCGGCGACTGGAGTCCCGGATGAAGCGGCACATTCCCCGTGTCGATCCACTGGAAAGCCGCCTGCGCTGCTACGGTGCCGAACGTCGCGATCCGGCTCTTTCGAAGTCACTGACAAAGCCGCTGGTCCGGCGCAGATAGCGGGTCATCGTGGAGGCGGGGCCGTCGTCAGCAGATTCTGAACGGCGGCAATCGCTCTCCCCACGATCGCCCCCGCGGACTATACTGCGGGCGAAACCCGGCGGCGGAGGGCCGACCGCGGTTTCGCCCGCTGTTTGCTGCGCAGGAGCTGATCGCGTATGAAGCGTTCCCGGATCTGCCTCGGTCTGCTGTCGGCGGCCGCGCTGCTGCTGTCGATCGCCAGCCCCGGACTGGCTCAACGAGCCTCGACGGCACCACGGCAGCAGACTCGCTCATCGGCCGGCGGCCCGGTCGTCGCCCGCGTGGATGGAGAGCCGATTACGCAGGCCGACATCGAGTGGATGCTGAAATCACGCCGGGTGCCCGAACGTCTCTGGGACAAGCTGCGGGAACCGTTCCTGGAGCAGCTCATCGACATGCGGCTGATCCAGAAATTCCTTGCCGCGCGGCGGATCCAGGCGAACGAAAAAGAACTGGAAGAGCAGGTCGCCCGCATCCGCCGCACCCTCGCGCGCGGCGAGGATGCCGAAAAGACGCTCGCCGAACTCGGCTACGACGAGGCCTCGCTTCGCGAAGAGCTGGCGCTGCCGCTCGCCTGGCAGAGCTATCTGGCGCTGACGGTCAACGATGAGCAGATCCGCGACTTCTATCAGAAGCGGAAGGCGGAGTTCGACGGGACGCAGGTCCGCGCCAGCCAGATCCTGCTGAAGGTCTCTCCCGAAGATCCGCCGGCGAAGCTCGAAGCCGCGAAACAGCGGATGGCCGGGTTACGTGCCGACATCCTCGCGAAAAGGATCTCCTTTGCCGAGGCGGCCCGCATGTACTCGGAAGCCCCCAGCGCCGAGAACGACGGCGACGTCGGGTACTTCCCCCGCCGCGGCAAGATGCCCGAGGACCTCAGCCGGCACGCGTTCGCCCTCGAAGTCGGCGAACTGAGCGAGCCGTTCACGTCTCCTTACGGCGTGCATCTGGTGCTGGTCACCGATCGCAAACCGGGGGATCTGAGTCTCGAAGACGCCCGCGGTGAAGTGCTGAATCAGCTCTCCCACGAGATCTGGGAAAAGACCGTCCGCGACCTCCGCAGCCGGGCGCGGATTGAACGTGCGAACGCCTCCTGAAAGGGAGGCCGCCGACACGATCGGGCAGCGGACATGCCAACGGACCAATCGCGGCGAGCGCGCAATGGAGCGCGGCTCGCCGCGACCTGTTTTCGGAGTCGTCACACAGACCGGCAAACCGGTTGCATGCTCAGCGAAAGCGCATCGCTCAGGTCGTCGTCTCGACAGGAGCCGTCTGCGTCACGGCGGGTGTTGCCGGCTGGGGCGATTTCTCGGTCGGCTTGTAGATCATCACCATCGCGGCTCCGGCAGCGGCGAGAACCAGCCCGGCGAAGAACCGCCAGTCGGGCATCGCCTTCACCGGATGGAAATAGGTGATCGTCACGATCGTGTTGATGATCGGTGCCCCGGCAAAGACGAGCGGCGCGACGTACATCGCTCCCCCTTTTCCCGCTGCGGTTACGGCGAAGATCACACACAGCGCCCCCAGCGCGCCGGCGGTTCCGGCAGCCACCCCCCACATCGAGGGACGGAAGTCGAAGTTCGGCGTTCCTTTGACAGTCGGGTCATACTTCAGCACGAAGATGAAGAAGAGTGGAACGAGCACGGCAACCAGGAAGTAGGCCACCCCCACGAACAGGAAAGCCCGCAGGTTGCTTTTCAGACTCGCCGCCGCCTCGTGCACGGTGGGGACGTAAACGCCCCAGGAAAGTGCGGCACCGAGGACAAACAGACTCACCAGCATCATCTTCGACATGAACAACACTCCTTGGGGGCGCTCGGCGTGACGTAGGGGCAGGGTTCCGCGATGGATCATCCCGACCGCGGAAACGAGACAGGTCGCCGTGGACGGGCCTGACCTCAGCCGGTTCACAGATCCGCCGGCATCGTGCCGACGGCGCTTCCTATCCTAATCGCCGCGGCAGCAACGCTGCAACGCAACAGATTGCCCGCGGTGATGTCCGCCGCGCCGGTCGAGGAACACGAGCAGCCTCTCGCGGGACGAGTCGAGTCGTCCCCGGGGCCCTGCCGAGACATGATTCCGGAAAGACCGATCTGGTCGCCCGCCAAGCAGCAGAGGTTAAGTCTTCCCGCCCCCCTGAACTGCCTGGACTCCGCAAATCTACTGGATAATGAATCTTGAACGCGTCAGAAAAGAGGAAGAGGGCGGAACACTGTTTGCCCACGTCAGCCGCTGCATGAGGACTGACGCACGTGACTCGGGTGCAATTCGGCGGCCTCTTCACGGGCCTCCCCCGAGTCGTTCAGAGAAAGGATCTGGAACATGTCGTTCTCCGACCAGTCGAACAACCTGCGGATTGAACTCGATACGAAGAACTGCGAACTCTCTCCCGGCGAGATCGCGAAAATGGAGACGGCAATGGAGTCGCTCCGCCGGGTCGTCGCGAACTTCCCGACAAGCGATTTCTACATCACGATCAACTTCCATCCGCGGAGTAACGACTATCACGTGAAAACCTCGCTCGTCCTCTCGGGGCGGACGCTGTTTACCGGCGAGCGCGACGAACATTCCTACCCGGCGTTCGAACGTTGCATCAGCAAGATGGTGAACAAGGTGAACGCCTACAAGTCCCAGTTAAGCAACACTCCCGAGATCTCGAAGCATCAGAAAGGGACGCATCAGGAGATCCTGCCGACACAGGAACCGGACGCCGCGACCCTCGAAGCCGCGATTGATGACGGAGACTACCGCCAGTTCCGCATGGCCACGTTCGGCTATGAGGAAGCGGTCCGCAAACGGGTGGGCCGCTGGATCAGTCGCTACCCGGAAATCGATGCGCTCATCGGGGACCGTCTGCAGATTACCGACATCGTCGAAGATGTGTTTCTCACCGCGTTCGAGGAGTACCCGCGGCGTCCGCAGAACGTGCGGTTCGGCGAGTGGCTCGAAGAACTGATCGATCTGACGCTCAAACAGCTGATCCGGAACCCGGACGAAGAGCTGGAGAACATCAAGTTCGCGCAGACATTCAGCGAAGCGCCGCCCCCGGCGGAATGACCTCGCTGACCTTCCCGCAATGATGGACTCTCCTTGGGGGCCCGGGTACTCGCGACTTGTGCAGGTGCCCGGGTTTTCTGTCCATTTCCCTGGATCGCGACGCGCCCGAGTAAACCCCGCGTCCGTGTGAAAGCAGCCTGAGGGACGCTGCGGTCTGCTCAGACGCGGCACACGGAGACTGCCTGCCGCAGGCCGGCGAGGGGATCGCGGGTGGGAATGAACTCGTGTCCGACATAGCCGGTGTAACCCACGTCGGCGAGCGCCTGCATGATCGGCCTGTACTGGATCTCCTGCGTCTCATCCAGTTCGCAGCGGCCCGGGTTGCCGGCGGTATGGACGTGACCGATGTAGTCCTTGTACTGCCGGATGCGGCGGATCACGTCCCCGTCCATGATCTGCACGTGATACACATCGAACAGCAGCTTCAGCCGCGGTGAGCCGACCTGCTTGATGATCTCGATGCAATAGTCGGTGTGGTCTCCCTGATAGCCGGGATGCCCTTTCATCGGATGGGTATCGTCGCGGCTGTTGAGCATTTCGAGGCAGACGTTCACCTTCTTCTGCTCGGCGTAGCCGATGATCTTCTTCAGTCCGGCCACGCAGTTCTTCAGGCCGACATCGTCGGGGATGTCCCCGCGCAGGCCGGTGAAGGTAATCACGCTGGGAAAGCCCGCGGCGGCACAGTTGTCGATCCGCTCGCGCAGTTTTCCGATGCAGAAGTCCCAGTGCTCGGGGTTATTGAATCCCTTCGCAAAACCGTGCGTGCTCGCAATCGCACAGATGAGCCCGTGCTGTTTGAGCATTCCCCAGTGCTCGGGGGGGATGAGCTCCACGCTCCGGCAGCCGAGTTCCTTCGCGACCCTGGCGAGTTGCTCGGGATTCCAGTACTCGCGGAAGCACCAGTTGACGATCGACTGCTTGAGTCGCCCCGCGTCAGAGGGCTCGGAGGGGGTGGCCGGCTTTTCCTCGGCGAGCGCATTGCCGGCGAAGGTGAACGCCGCCAGCCCCGCCGCCTGCTGCAGCAGATGCCGGCGGTGAATCGCCGGGGATTCCGCGGTGCCGTGGTGGAAATCGCTCGTCATGGGCAGGCTCCCGGCGTTTGCCGCAGGAGATGAAGGAAAGCGTCAATCGTCGATCTTACTGCTCCGACCGCAAGGTCGCGAGGACCGGGACGCGGAGCGCTTCGCTCACCGCGAAGAAGGCGGCGAGCATCCCGACGAGCAGGATGGCGAACAGGAGCATCACGCCGCTCGCCCAGGGGACGTCGGCTCCGGTGCTCAGCAGATGCGGCGTCATCGCCAAAAGCGCGGAAACCGTCCCCGCAACCAGTCCCCACGCGAGCAGAAACAGGTTCTCCCACATCACGAGCCAGCTCAGGTGGGTATTGCGGAATCCAACCGCGCGGAGCAGCGCCAGTTCCCCCCGACGTTCGAGCACGTTGCGGAGCATCACCGTGGCGAGGCCGAGCGTACCCAGCAGGAGTCCCAGGCCGCCGAGCGTCTGGAACGTCGACAGATAGGTGTTCTGCACGGCGAGGAAATCGGCGAGCCGATCGACGACGCGCTCCGCGTCGAAACCGTAGCTGTCGAGTTGCGTCTCCAGAAGCTCCGAGAGAGCCGCCGCGTTCTCCGGCGGGACTTCGATCAGGAAATAGCGGTAGCCGATCTGTTCGGGGAAGATCCTCAGGAAGTGCTCTTCCGACATCAACAGCACCCCTTGAAAGACCGCCCCGTCGAACATTGCGGCAATCTGCAGCGTATGCTGCGGGTTGTCTTCGCTCGGGACGGCAACCGTATCCCCGATCCCCTTGTGCATGCTGTACATGAGGGTATTCATGTCGCCGAGGACCGGGACGCGGCCCTGATCGAGCGACTGGTTGAGCAGTTGCCACGGCTTGTCGTCCGGGCTGTGATCGACGAAGCGGAATCCGCCGCGTTCAATCATTCTTTGCGGCACTCCGAGGACGGTTGGCAGCGTCGTGCGATAAATGTTGAGACAGCTCGCCTCATCCCCCGGTTTCATCCGGAAGGGGTAGACCTTCATCGTCGCGAGCAACTGCCCGGCCGCGGGATCGAGGTTGCCGAAGTTCAGCTTCTCGCGTCCTTCCTCGGTGTTCAGATCGTAAACGATGGGCGTCGCGGACTGGGCGACAAGCGTGAAGCCACCGTTGCCCGATGCGAACTCTGGCGTTTCCCGTGCGGGATTTCGCTGGCCGGCGGCGACCGCGACAACGACGAACGTCGCCGATGCGAGGAGTCCGACCGTCAGCACACTCCGCGTGCGATAGCGGGCGGCGTTACGCATTCCCAGTCGCCCCATCCCGAGGACTCCATGTCCGCGAACCGCCGCCGAGCGGTCGGTGTCGAGCCACGCGGAAAGGAACGAGACTCCCGAAGTGAGCAGGGCGATTCCCGCGACAAAGAACGCGACCGTCGGCCAGGAGAGACCGCCGAACGCCTGGGAACCCGGAACCGCGCCGAAGATAACGGCGAGCAGCAGCGCGACCGCGAGGACGGCAGTGATGACGGCAAGCCTGAACGCGGAGCGTCCCCGGCGTTGCTGCTGGAGCGAACTCAGGGGAGGGGCAGTGCTGCCCGCAAGCAGGCCGCGAACGGAGACGGTCCGCAGTTGTCGTAACGCCCACCAGACGGCAATCCCCGCGATGGCGAACGACAGGGCAAATCCGACGATCAGGCTTTGAGGGGTGACGTAGAGATCGAGGAAGCGTGTGCCGATCGCTCCGATCCACCACGTCTTCAGGCCATAGACCATGAGGTGTGCATAGCCGATCGCGGCGAGCACGCCGATCAAGCCGCCGATGGTGACGAGCAGCAGTCCTTCGGCGAGCAGCAGCCGGGTCACCTGTCGGGGCGGGATGCCGACCGCCATTAACAAGCCGACATTTCCGCCGCGGCGTTCGATCCCGAGACGGAACAGCAGTCCAATCAGGATCGTCGCGGAGATAATCAGAAAGAAGCTGAAACCTATGAACAGTCCGCCGAAATCGGTCGTTCCGCTGGCGGCCTCCAGCCCCTGGGCCTTGACGGCGGTGAAGGTGATCCCCAGATCCAGCAGGGGAAGCTCCGGGAGTAACCGGCTTTGAAAGCGCTCGGCCGTTGCGGAGAGGCTTTCTCCATGAAGCGGAGCCATCCGCAAGGATGTCAGGTTGCCATAGCGGCTCCGCCACAGCGTCTGTGCGGTCTCCAGCGACACAAACGCCTTGGGGGTCGCCTTGTAGCCGGCCGATTCCCAGTATTCTTCATCCCGATCGGTGATGCGATCGAAGTCCATTTCGAACGGCTGGTCCCAGTCGCTGATCCGGTCGGCATCGGTGATGCCCCGCACTTCCGGCGTGAGTCCCGCATCGGCGGCGCGCGTGTCTGCAAGTTTGAGAATTCCCCGCGTGGTGAACCGGCGCGTTTCCTCGGGTAGCTCGCCATGCGATCCGACCTGATAGTACTTCAGCGTGACGGTGTCACCGGGTTCGGCCTTCAGATCGGTCGCGAGCCAGTCGTTGAGCACGATCTCGTCCGGGCCGAGCGGCAGCTTCGGGGCCGGCCCGATGAACTCGTATCCGCCAAACGGACCGGAGCTCTGCAGGTCGATGCCGGCGATCACCGAGTACATCGAACGGGCGTCGTCTCCGTTGTCGCTCTGAATCTCATTGGCGATATAGACGAGCACCGGAGAGGTCGGCAGGTTGAGCGAGGCGGCGACCCGTCCGGCGGCTTCGCTGATGCTCTCCTCGAGGATCATCCGCCGGCTTTCGAGCGAGAGATAGTTCCAGCGCTCGTTCTCCCGCAGCCGGAGATCGAGATCGGCAAGTTGCAGGACACCCGGCTGGAGAAGCAGCGCATTGAGCTGGTCCGCCCCCGCGAAACCGGCCGACTCGCTGTCGCGGGCCGCGACGAACAGCGTGTTGACGCGCGCGAGTTGTCCCTCCGGATTGCTCCGCGACGGGCGGCGGGCTTCCAGCTCAAGGGCCGACTGCAAAGTCTCGAGCGGCATGAAGGCATTCAGCGGCAACTGCTGGTTCGGCCGCAGGCCCAGGCGGGAGACGCCCAAGGCATCGTCGAGGATCTCGCGAACCGTGAGCGGCACCTGCGTGGTGGCCCGGTCCTTCTTTCCCAGCAGAGAATCGCGGGGGACCGCGCTCGGCAGCTCCACAGAGACGAGCACATCGTCACCGACCTTTACGTCCAGCTGCTCGGCGACCCGGCGACTGAGGAGCACATCGCGACCGGTCGGCGGCGCGACATCTCCGTGTTGTGTCAGCTTCCAGGCGGCCTCGCTCATTGCATAGAGCTGCACCGAACCGGCCCGCGTGATGCCGTCGGTTTCCTCCCGCCGCTCGCGGACGAAGCTCGCGGGCAGGACAATCGCCGGCCCGATCGCGGCGAAACGCTGCTGGAACCCGGGCTGCTGCTGGAGATCGCTCGCCAGCTCTTCCCGGAAGAAGCGGGGGCTGGAGAGGACGTGATCAATCTCTCCCAGCCGGTCGAGCGTCATCTGCCGCAGACTGCCGCGGACCGAGTCCCCCACCACGAGGGCTCCCCCCATCACGGCGGTCGCCGCAATGACTCCCAGCAGCACCGCGAGATTGGTGCGCCAATAGTGCAGGAGGCTGCGGATGAGGAAGCGTGTGGGAGTCATCGGACTGTTCGGTGCGAGGAGAACATCTCTATGCGGGGGACACGAAAGCGAACCGCGTGATGCGGACAGTGTGCACGTCCGCAACGGCCGGGAGCCTCATGCCGACGCCCCGGCGGTCTGCTGCGCGACAAGCCGGCCGTCGCGCAGCTCGTAATGCGTCGGAAAGCGGGCGGCAAGCTCGGTGCTGTGCGTGACGACGATCAGCAGGGTATTCAGCTCGGCATTCAGTTCGATCAGCAGCGAACCGACCGACTCGGCGGTCGCGCGATCCAGGTTGCCGGTCGGTTCATCCGCCAGGAGCAGCAGCGGCTGATTGATCAGGGCGCGGCAGACGGCGACCCGCTGTCGTTCCCCCCCCGATAACTGGGCCGGGCGATGCGTGAGCCGGGCTCCCAGTCCGACGCGATCGAGCAGCCGGCGGGCCCGTTTTTCTTCTTCCGCTCCCGCCCCCCATCCCGCAAGGGTGGGGATCAGCACATTTTCGAGAACCGAACATTGCGGCAGCAGGTGATGGTCCTGGAAGACGAAGCCGATGTGCTCGTTCCTGAACTTCGCGAGATCGGTCGTCGAGAGGGTAAACGGATCCTGCCCGGCGATGCGGACCGTTCCCGACGAAGGCTGATCGAGCGTGCCGACGATGTAGAGGAACGTACTCTTCCCCGAACCGGACGGGCCGGTAATCGCGACGGCGTCGCCGCGGCGCATCTGCAACTCGGCACCGCGGAGGATGTCGAGCGGACCGGCGGCCCCGGAGAAGGATTTCGTAAGCCCGGTGACGTTCAACTCGGGGTGCGTCTCGGTCATGTCATTCGCTGGCGGGCAGGTTCACAGGGCCGGGGGATCAGCTTGCGTTCATCTCCGGAGAAAGTCACGGGGCATCACCTTTCGCCGGCGGGAGCGCCGGGCGTTTCGTGGATCTGCTCGTTGTAAATCGGGGGAATCTCGATCGACTGCAGTTCCTTTCCGTGAGCGCAGATGCAGCAGACCGTCTTGGCGGTGCCCCGCGCCAGCCGCGTATCGCCGCGCCAGAACTCGAACTCGAGGGTCAGGCTCTTCACCCCTTTGCGGACGACCGTGAGGCGGATCTCGATCTCGTCATCGTAGCGGGCCGGGGCCTCGTAGGAGCACTGCGTGCGGACCCGCGGCCAGCCGATCACCGTGCCGTCGGGCATCGTCTGCATGATCGAGAGCCCGAGCGAGCGGAACCACGCGTGCTCCGCCTCTTCCATGTAGCGGTAGTAGTTGGCGAAGTGCACGATCCCCGCCATGTCGGTGTCGGCGAACTGCACGCGACGGCGGTAGGTAAATTGTGAAGACATCCTGATCCAGATCGGGAAGAGACGTTTCCCCCGGAGACTTTCCGTCCCCGGCGGGTGCACGCGCTGCTGAGAAACTGCGGAACGTCGAGTGCTTACTGGTCAATTATGGCGGAATCCCCTTCCGCAACAAGCGGCGCGCTGATTTCGAGCAGGTCGACCGCCGGGCGACGGTTGCAGAAGATCGTCGCCAGCCGGCCGTAGGTCACCAGTCCCTCGGGACGGTGAAAGTAGCGGCAGAGCGCAGGGCCGGCCTCGATCCGCAGAATCGCCCCGAGATCGATGTGCCGCAGAACATTGTGGTTGATCAGCACGCGGCCCAGGGGAATCTGTCCCTGCTCGATCTCCGCCCGGACGGCGGGCAGCACGTACGAGAGATTGAACCGCACGATGCCGAACTGAACGACTTCTTCGGTGCCGCTTTTCAGCAGCAGGATTTTGCGGCAGTACAGGTCGCCATCCTGTCGGCGATCGATGATCTGCACATCGACCGGACTGTGATGATACGACTCCATCGTCACGGTCATGTGGTGATCGTGAACGAGCATTCCCTTGTAAGGCTCGGGGGTGAGCGCGGAGGGAATATGGTCGGCCCGGGCGATCAGCGGCAGATCGTCCGGAAACAACCGCACCAGCGAGTCCAGTTCGTCCAGTGGATTCAAGCGTGGCTCCCTGTGGATTGGGCTTGAGATTCTCACAGTCGGACTCCGGGTGCGTCTTGCACATCCCTGAAGTCGACCAACCTGCATTCAGCGATCGTTCGATCCCTCGGCTGACGCGCCCCTCACGTATAACGGACTTCGCGATGCTCTTCCTCGAAGTACTCGGTCAACAGGCTGTCGACCTGCAGCAGTCCCTTGCGGGTGAGGACGACTTCCTCATCGTCGAAGGTGAGGTAACCGGCGTCGCGCTGCCGGGAAAAGGGACCGGCAAACTCGGAGAGGATGTTCACGCCGAACTTCTGCCGGAACGGCTCGGCCCGCAGGCGGCCCTCCTTCAGTTGCAGCACCATCTCGCGGATGAGCAACTGGTGCCGCGACGGGGTGAGCGCGCGATTCAACGGCAGCGTCCCGGCTTCCAGACTGGCGGTGTAGTCCTGGATCTGATCGAGATTCTGATAGTGCACTCCCTGGAAATGCCCGAACGAGGCGACCCCCGTTCCGAGCAGGTCCGCACCGCGCCAGACACTGTCCCGGTACACGAAGTGATCGGTATCGGGATTCTTGACCAGCTCGTTTCCGCTGGAGATGTGATAGCCCGCCTGCAGCAGGGTATCGAATGCCTGGTTCACCCAGCGCCGCTTCGTCGCCCAGTCGGCAACGGGGGATTCGATGCCCAGCTGCTTCATCTCCTTCGAGATGATCGTGTTGAAGGGCAGCTCCATCTGATAGATGGTGATGTTGTCGGGCGACATCTCCCGGACGCGCTCGATGCACTGCGTCCAGTTCTCGTCGGTCTCGCCGATCATGCCCGCGATCAGGTCGACGTTCACCTGCGGAAAGCCGACCTGCTGAATCCACTCGTAGGCCCGCAGGATCTCGGGCGAAAGGTGCGCGCGGCCGTTGGCTTCGAGGATCTGGTCGTTGAAGTTCTCGACCCCGAGCGAGAGACGCGTGATGCCGATCTCTTTCAGCGTCCGCACCTTGTCGAGGCTGAGCGTCCCCGGCTCGCACTCGAACGTGACTTCCCGGGCGTCATCCCACGAAATCGAGGCATGCAGGCGATCGCGGAGAGAACGCAGTTGCCGCGAGCTGAGATACGAGGGCGTCCCCCCGCCGAAATACACGAAGTCGAAAGTCCGGTCGGCAACGCCGGGCTTCTGGCTCAGCAGTTCGACTTCGCGGACCAGCGCCTGCACGTAGTTTTCGATCGCTTTCGCGTTCTGGTCGGTGTAGACGCGGAAATAGCAGAACTTGCAGCGCTTCCGGCAGAACGGAATGTGAATGTAGAGCCCGAGAGGCACCGACCGGTCAGGCTCGCGCTCGAACGCCGCTTCGATCTCGGGGAGGTGCTCCCGGTTCCACAACGAGAAAGGCGGGTAGTTGGAAATGAAGTAGCTGCCCACCTCGGTCTTGCTGGAAGTATCCGTCGCCATCGCTCGTCCGTTCGTTCGGGGTGCTTGTTGAGGGATGGTCCTGCCGGAAAGCCCCTCGTTCGATTGTAGCCTGGATCGATTCCCGCTTCGCGGCCGATTGCCGCTTACCTGCCGGCGGCTTTCGCGCCGAAGCAGTACAGGTTGCCGTCACTCGATTCCGACCCGATCACCAGGCAGCCTTCTCCGACGGCGGGCGAGGCCGTGAACGGCCGCCCGTCCGTGTACCGGAAGACTTCCTTGCCGTCGCTCAACCGCAGGCCGTAGAGGTTGCCATCCTGAGAGCCGACAAACACGCGGTCGCCCGCGATGACGGGTGAGCTGTCGACGCGGCCGCGCGTGTCAAACGTCCAGAGCCCCTTGCCCGTCTTGCGGTCGATGCAGTGGACGCGCTTGTCGCGCCCCCCCACCACGACAACGCGGTCAGTCACCGCCGCGGAAGCATGATAGGGAAAATCCCGCTTCGGATCCTTGTAGGTCCACACGGTCTGCTTCGTCTCTTTCCAGTCGACCGCCACCACTTCGGAGGCGTAGGTGCCGACAAAGAGCAGGTTGTCGACGACGGCGGGCGAGGCGATCAGATATGTGCCGAGCGGAATATCGACTTTCTCGGTGCCGGTCTCGATCTCGATCACCCGCAGATGTTCGTCGCAGCCGGTGACGAAGGTGTAGCCATCCATGATGGCCGGAGTACAGTTCACCGGCCCCTGCGTTTCAAACTGCCAGACCTTCGAGCCATCTTTCGCATTCAGGCAGTACAGGCTGTTGTCGTGCGAGCCGAAAATCACATGCTCGCCGATGACGCTCGCGGAGCTGACAATCTCTGCATTCGTCGGAAAGGTCCACCGCTTCGTGCCGGTCGCCCGGTCGATCGCGTGGAACACGCCATCTTCATCGCCCAGGTAGACCGAGTCGGCCGTCACCGTGGGCGAGGACTTGAAGCCGGGGGCGAATGTCTTCGGATCGGGATTCTCGATCGAGCGATAGATCCAGACCGGCTTGCCGGTGCGGCGGTCGAGGCAGAAGACCGTGCCGTTGAGTGCCGCTCCGTAAACATGCTCTCCGACAATCGCGGCGGTCGAAGCGATCATCTCGCCGGCCTGATACTTCCAGAGGAGTTCCAGCTTTTCAGGAAGCTCGGACGCCGCGACGCCAAGAAGCTGATTGCCGTTGCGGAACGAGGGCCAGCTTTGTTTTCCCGGGGCGGCGAGTGGGGCTGCATTCCCCTGTGGAGCGGCGTCGGGTTTCGCATCGCTGGCGGGCTTCGTCGCGGCAGGCGTGGAGGACTCCGACGCCGACAGGCAGCCGAGAATACCGAACGCGACCAGCCACAGGCCGGAAAACCAGGAGAAATGCGGTCGACCCGTCAGAGTGCGCATGTGTAAAGCTCCTCGAAGGCGGCGACGTCGACCGGCCGCGGATTGAATTTTCCGGTCCACTGCGCGGCGGCCTCTTCGGCCATCGTCGGCACCAGTCCCGCTTCCACCTTGCAGTCGGAAAGCTGCCCCGGCAAACCGGCCTGCTGAACCAGACGCCCCACGTGCTGCGCGAGAAGTTCCGGCCCCGCCGGATCGTCCGCATCACACAGGCCGACATCCGCGGCCAATTCGGTATACAGCGGACCAACCACCGTGGCGTTATAGCGGATGACGTGCGGCAGCATCACTCCGATCGCAACACCGTGAATCAAGCCGAAGTGGGCCGACAGCGGATTGGCACACGCATGCGTTGCGCCGAGCATCGAATTCTCGATCGCGGCACCGGCCAGGTGTGCTCCCAGCAGCATCGCACCGCGGGCATTCGTGTCGCCCCCATCAGCAAGCACCCGAGGAAAGGCATCGGCGATCAGCTTCCACGCCTGCCGGCTGAACAGTTGCGAAATGACGTTCCGCTTCGCCGTCACATAGGTTTCGAGCGCGTGACTGAGGGCATCGACACCCGTCGCAGCGGTCACCGAGGCCGGCATGCTGACCGTCAACTCGGGGTCGAGAAGCGCGATGCGGCAGGCGGCTTTCTTGTCGCCGCACGCCATTTTCATGTGCGTCTCCCGCTGGGCAATCAGGGCGAAGGACTGGGCTTCGCTCCCGGTCCCGGCGGTCGTCGGGACGGCAATCATGGGGAGCATCGGCTTCGTCGCCTTGCCCACTCCCCAGTAGTCTTCCATCCGCCCGCCGTTCGTCAGCAGGAAGTTGATCCCCTTGGCGCAGTCCATACTGCTGCCGCCGCCGAACCCGACGATCACATCAACCCCCGCGCGGCGGGCGATCTCGAGACCCCGGTCGACATCTTCGGTCGTCGGGTCGTGATGCACGTCATCGAAGACGGTCACCGTAAGTCCCGCTTCGCGGAGCGAACCGATTCCGCGGTCGGTGTGACCGGCATCCCTGAGGCCGCGATCCGTCACCAGCAGCACATTTCGTCCGAATTCGCGGGTGAGCATCCCCAACCGGGAAAGGGTCCCCGCCCCATAGACGACGCGCGTGAGCGGCTGATAGTCAAACGAAGTCAGCAGGCCGTGCAGCGAGCTTGCCGACGGGCCGGACGGAGACGCGGGTCTGAACTGCATGCGGTGGATTCCGTTCGTCCGATCAGCCGGATTCCCCCTCAGGGGCTGCCGCAAGGAAGATCCAGGATGATGCAGACAGAGGTCGACTCGGGAAGGCCAGGGGGCGGAACGGAGGACACGCGAGCGGTGCCGGTAAGGCGATACGTCGGGTCATCCTGCAGGAGAACCAGAGGCAGGAATCGCATCCAATAAGCTGGCTTCATTTTAAAGGAGAGCCCCCCGAAAGGCAAACCGCGTTCCGGCCAGTTGGGAGCCTCGGGAGAATCTTGTTTTGACCAGTCGCACCTGCCGCGGAGCCACCCCAAACACCCGCCCGGCCACCGCACCAGGCGGAGCGGCGGTTTGAAAAGCGGGGAGAACACGGCCACAAAAAACGCCGGCGGCCTCGCAGGAGACCGCCGGCGTCAGAGTCAGAGGATGCATCCCGTCAGGGGCGCGGACGCTGTTACTCGTCAGCGCTGGCGCGGCTGTCCTTCTTCAACTGGGCGCCCGTCTGGATCGCAAACAACTGGTCCTTGTTCGAGATGAAGAGGACATTGTTTGCAACGACCGGGGTGCTGTAGATGGCGTTCCCCATGTTCAGCTCGGCAACAATGTTCTGCTCCTTCGAGAGCTCGAAGATCGTCACGTCGCCATCCTCGTCGCCGATGTAGACGTGGCCGTCCACGATCAGCGGAGAACCCCACGAGGCGGCGAGCATGTCGTAGGTCCAGTACGGCTTGCCGGTCTTCGCATCGACGCAGTGGAACAGTCCGCTGAAGTCGGCCACGAAGAGCAGGCCATCCTTAATGGCGACGGTGCCGATGGTCCGGTGCATCGTCTCTTCGAACGAGATCTTGCCGTCGCCGTTGGCGTCGTAGGTCGAGTATTCCCAGACCGCCGCGGTGTTGGGATTCGGCCGGGTGAAGTCTCCCGCCATCTCGTCCGCCGCCTGCAGGCGCTTGTGCGGAATGACGGTGTTGGGATCCTTGCGGTTGTAGACCAGTTCGGGGCTCACGTCGCCGCGACGGTTCGGATCGATGCACCAGAGGTGCCCGATGCCTTCGCCGTGCTCGGGATCTTCACCGACGGCGATGTAAACCAGGCCGTCATAGATTACCGGAGTACCGATCAGGTGGTTGCGCGTGGCGCGTCCGCCGAGCAGGTACTTCGAATCCTTCGGGTTGCAGTCGAACTTCCACAGGAGCTTGGAATTCCCCTTGCCGTCGCCTGCGGGGTCGAAGCTGTAGAGCCAGCCGTCGCCGCCGCCGAAAAGAACCTGCGCCTGGCCGTTGAACACGCCGTAAGCGGGCGAGGACCACTGGCCGTGAAGCACGTTGCTACCGGGTGAGTTATCGGTCCAGAGGACTTCGCCGGTATCGCGGTTCATCGCGATGAAGCTCGGGGCGTCGGCCTGCGGAATGGTGATGTGCCCTTCATCAACACCGTTCGAGGTGTTGATGAAGATGACGTCTCCCACGCCGGTAATCGAGCAGCTGCACATGTTGTGCTGCGACACGCGCAGCTGGTCCATCATGTTGAACTTCCAGATGACGTCGGCTTCTTTTTCTTCTTCCCAGACGAGCGGCTTGCCGGGCTTCTCGGCGGGCTTCTCATCCTTGAAGGGGCCGTCGTTCTCACCATCGCGGAAGCCCTCGACATCGAGGCAGACCACTTCGCCGCGGCTGGTGACGTACCACAGCCGATCGCCGTCGACATAAGGCGAGCAGCAGATTCCCTGGTTCGGCCAGTCGTGAACGCGGCCGGTCGGGAGCTTTTCGTTCGAATGCTGCCAGAGGAACTCGCCCGTCTCCGCATCGAAGCAGAGCAGGCAACCGAGGTCGTATCCTCCCTCTTCGTTCTCGGGCGGATAGCGCTTGACGTAACCGTATCCGTTATTCGTGCCGACATAGACGCGGCCGTTGGCGATCACGGCATTACCGTAGGTCTGCGAACCGAGTTGCGCGACCCACTTGATATTCTGGCCGCTTTCAACATCCCACTCGGTGGGGATGTTCTTCCCCTCGGGGACGTTGTTCCGCAGATAGGAGCCGCCCCACTGCGGCCAGTCGTTCGGTTTGACATCCAGCTTGGCGATGACCTTCAGCGTTTCCGCCGTCGCGTCGTAGCCTGAATCCGCTTCCGCGGAAATCAGACTGGTGGCGACAACGAGGCTGCTCGCCAGAGCGGACAAGGTCGCCCAGTTCTTCCAGTTCGACTTCATGAAAGTTCCCCTCGCACCGGGTGCGTCGAAATTTGAGCCGGCAGGAAAACCGCCGGGGCAGAAGACTAAAACCAGAACGGTTTGATTCCATGTGGCGGAGGGACCGCAGCGAATCGCCCGGTCCTCCACGGGGTTGTCAGCCGCGACGCGCCGCCTGGAAGGAGACTTCCGGGCGGCGGACGGTTGCAGCTGCTGACGCGTCGCTCAGGGGGCCTGCGAGACCTTCGCCAGCGATCCGTCGTTGGGATAGACCTGGATATTGTCGTAGTAAATCTCGGCATCCATCGAGCGACCGAACAGACCGGGGCTGCCGATCGTGTTGGGAGTCTCGTCAGCAGCTTCGATGGTCCACTCGGCCGGTTCCTGTTCGCCCCGCGGCCAGACTTTCGCGCGAAGCACCGCCTTGCCCCCTTCATTCGAGGCACTGAACTTCATCGTGTACCAGGTATCCGGCTTCCACTCGAACGAGACGGTCTTGGCGAACCGGAGTTCGAGCTGCGGCGTCCACGAGCGGATCTGCAACTGCTGCGACGGGCCCATCATGTCGAGCGTGTACCGCTGGGCGATCAGCCCGATGTCGGGAATCTTTCCATTCTTGACAGCGCCGCGGACGTCCGCCTGGATCGTGTAATCGTGCAGGTCGGTGTGGCCCATCCACGCCTGGCTGCGGGTTCCCTTGGGAATCGTCGTGACCTTGATCAACACCGGCTCGCCGTCGAGCTCACCCGCCTTGTGGCGATAGTTCGCACCGATCCAGGTGACGGGCACCTTGCCGTCAGTGAAATCGAACTTCCACGGGAGCGGCGGCACGGTCCGCACGCGGGCAGTTCCGGTCACTCCCTCGGCCTCGGCCGTGAGGAGCGTCGCCGAATGGCTGCCGTCGGTGGGAGCGACAAAGGCACCCTCGGCATCCACGCTGCCCGGGCCGTCGAGCTTGAGCTTGGCCGGCACGGTGCGGAGATAACGTCCGCGGGCATTGTAGAGCCGGGCCTGATAAACCTGCCGCTCGCCGGGCTTCAGCAGGACTTCGACCGGCACGAGCTGCAGCTGCGCGGGCTTCGTATCCTCCGCGGCGGGAATTTCCTGCGGAGCTTCGGGACGCGGTTCGGTCGCGGGCTTGTGATCCTTCTTCGCGAGGCAGTACAGCCCTCCGTTGGTGGGCAGGATCACCTTGCCGTGCGAAATGATCGGCGAGCCAAGAATCTCCTCGTTGTTGAGACGGGTGTTATGAACGACATCGACCCCCTTCTCCGTCGGCTTCAGGATGTACCAGCGACCGCTCGCTTCGCCGACAAAGATCTTCCCGTCACCGTACACCATGCTGCCGGTCATGACGGTGCCGAACTTCTTCTGGAAGAGCTTCTTCCCCGTCTTGGGATCGAGCACGTGCAGGCGGGCATTATCTTCGAAGGCATACAGGCGGTCATCGATGACCAGCGGAGCGCTCTTGCCGACCGTCATCTGCAGGTTGAGCCAGAGCTCTTTCGGGCGGTTATTCTCGACAGTTGCTCCATCGAGCGCGAACAGCGCGCCCATCTTGGTGGCGTCGCTGACGTTCTCTTCGCTGTGCCCGAGAAACACTTTTTCGTTGACCACGACGGGCGTGGTATTGATGCCGCGCGTCGAGACCTCGTACTTCCAGAGGATCTTGCCGGTCCGCGGCTGGATGGCGTAGACCGCACCATCGCCGGCGCCGAAGACCACTGCCGCTTCACCCTTGAAGTAGGTGAGGACCGGACTGCTGTAGGTGGTGTCTTCCGGCAGGAGACGCGTGCTCGTCAGCCAGGTGGCGACACCGTTGCGCTTGTCGAACGCGACATAGCGGTGCGCGGGACGGGCCATTTCTCCCCAGCCGGTCATCACGCCGCTGATGAGCACGACATCTTCGAACACGACGGGGAAGTTGGTCCGCCCGCCGTAAGTGGTGAGCATTCCGTATTCTTCACTCATCGAGTGCGACCAGATCGTTTCGCCGGTCTCACCGTTGATGCACTGGAAGTATCCGCAGACGCCGAGGGCGAAGACATTCCCGGTTTCGGGGTCGCCCACCACGCTCGACCAGCCGACCCGTGTGTCGGGGACGTCGGAGAGAAACACGTTGAAGGTGTTCTCCCAGAGGATCTTGCCCGTATTGAGGTCGACACAGACGACCTTTTCTCCTTCTCTCGTCGTCCCGGGATGATTGCGGGCAAGCATGTACAGCTTGCCGTTGAGGACGATCGGCGTCGAACGGCCGGCCAGCTCTTCGTTCTTCCACAGCACGTTCTCGCCGGTGTCGGGATCCCAGCTGTCGATGAGTCCCGTTTCGCGGGAGATGCCGTTCATCTCCGGACCACGCCAGTGCGGCCAGTCATAGGGGGCGATTTTCGAGAGTTCCTGAGCGGCGGCATCGGATGCCAGCCCGTACAGACTGAGTGAAATCAGACTCAGGACCAGTGTGCAGGCGCGAAGCAGTTTCATGGCAAGCTCACGGGGGGGTGGACGAAATTCAGCGGGCAGACCGCATCCGCCGGCGGGGCAGAATTCTCTGCAATGTCGTCAGCCTCATCGAAGTTGGCTTATGTTCGCCAGGTATCACCATAGCGAACCCCCCGGGGCGCGGCAAGGATCTGATCGCGATGCCGGAACCGGAGCGGGCCACCATCGAGCCCGGGCGCTGCCGCGATATTCCCGGAGAATTCGCGGCCCATTCCGCGAGGCGAACGGAATCCGGGGGCGCAAGAAAAAAACGGGAGACTCATGGAACTGAGTCTCCCGTTTTCATTCATTCGTGCGTCGCACGGCCGCCAGGCGGCCGATGCAACTCGCCGGCGACTCAGTTCTCGGTGCTCTCCGTGGCGGGGCTGGAGAGTTCCGGGCCACCTTCGGGCTCGGTCTGGCCTTCCGGAGCCGGAGCCGGAACGATTTCCCCTTCCATCGAACCCGCGGGAACTTCCGCCGGCGTGTCCGCCGGAGGCGCCGTGGGGGTCGTGGTTTCGTTCGCGCAACCGGTGACGAACAGCGCCAGCGACAGAGAGGCAAGAGCCAGCGGCAGCTTCCAACCCGAAATCGTGATCATTCGCTTCTACCTTTCCACGAAATTTGCGAAATTGCCCCAGAACCCTCGTCCTGGGCCTCCTTGGCCGCAGGGCCACACTTTCGCAACCTGCGCGGCCGTGATGACAGACTCAGCCCGCAATCTGGGTCTCCTATTAGAGGAATGCCGTAGGGTGAATGCAACTCCACGGCGGCAGAACTGGCCATGCGGCGGCAAATCGTGACAGGGGCCAACGCAAAAGTTTTCCACAGCTTCGCAGTTCGCTGTTTACGAAAGAAGAGCGACGGAGAAGACTCACCCGGATGGAACAGCCGCGGCTCCGGTTTGCTTCCACAGTCAAGACGCACGAACGAGTGCGGCTCCGAAGCCCGCGACTGAACGAGGGATTCCGTCACACCGCTTTTCCAGATCTCCCATGCCCAAGTACACGATCGACCTGACGCATCACGACGAGAGCCGCAAGCTCGTTTTCGTGCGGACGTCGAACGAGTCGGAGCGGCACCTGGCCCTCAAGCTGCTGGCGTATCTGATCTTCTTTGACGAACAGCCGCAGGTCGAAGTCGCCGTCGGTCAGCACTTCAAACCCGACCTCGTCTGTGTCGAGGGACGGGATGTCACCCTCTGGGTGGATTGCGGCGATATCACACTGCACAAGCTCGACAAGATTTCGACGACGAATCACCGGGCCCGAATCGTGGTGGTCAAGGCCACGCAGACGATTGCCGCACGTTACAAGCAGCAGGCCGAGCGAAAGGTCCGCCGCCCCGAACGCATCCGCTACATCGGCTTCGATGCCGGGTTCGTGGACGAGTTCGTGGCGGCATTGACGACCCGCACGCGGATCGTCTTCCAGTGGGCCGGAGACCGCACGGGGACGCGCGTGCTGCACCTGCACATGAATTCGCTGCTCCTGCAGACGCGTGTCCATGAGCTGTGAGCCTCCGCGGTGAACCTCCCTGCGGAAGCCGGTCGCCCCGGAAGGACACGGGAAATGTTTCGTCCCGGGGAATTGTTCAGAAGGCCGTTTCTCTTCAGCTCGCGCTGGACAAGCCCGTTTTCGGGTGTCAGAATCGAACTCACGAGTCGGAGTCCCCACAGGCGTTTGCATGGAGGCCCGCTCAAGGATGAGCCGGAGTACGCTGCTGAAATCTTACTTGCCGACTTTGCTTGTGGCCCTGGCCCTTTTGGGGTCGACGGCGGCGGGGGTGGCCTACATCCACCGGCTGCAGTCCGTCACCGCGGCCATCGTGGCGGACAACATCGTCAGCCTCCGCTCCGCCGAGGAACTGGAGTTCGCTCTCCGCGATACCCGCAGCGTCCTGCTTCAGTACGCGCTCACCGCCGATAACAAGCTGCTGGAGCGGCTTCCCGAACTGGATGCCGACTTCCTGCGCTACCTCGTCGATTGCCGTCGCTCCTCGCTGACCGAGCAGGAGCGCAACGATCTCAACGAAATGGAGCGGGACTATCTCGAATATCGCCGCGGCATCGAGGAGCTGCGGCGGATTGAGAACAGTGCGGCGCGAAGCGTCGCCGCCGAACGCTGGGCCGATTTCCTCACCAAGCGGGTCATTCCGTTCTGCAATGCGTTTCTCGCGCATAACAAGCGTTCGATCGAGGAGCGTGCGGAGACGCATCGGATGATCACCGTCCGGTTGCAGTACGTGCTGATTCTCGCCGGGCTGCTGATTCCGCTGGCCAGCGTGATCGTGGGGTACCTGGCCTCGCGCCGGATCAGCCAGCAGCTGGAGCGGAGCCGCGAGCGTCTTCGTCGCAGCGAGCAGCTGGCGGCGGTCGGGCAGCTGGCCGCCGGGATGGCGCACGAGCTTCGTAATCCGCTGACGACCATCATGATGATGGTGCAGACATCGAGCGAGTCGGAGCCTGCCGACCTCGCGGTGATTGAAGAAGAGGCCCGCCGCATGGAGCGGACGATTCAGGCGTGTCTCGACTTCGCCAAGCCCCCGCAGCCGCTCCGTTGCCTGTTCGACGTGCGTGAAGCGGTCGCCGCCGCCTGCCGATTGGCCGAAGGGCGGATCCATCGCGCACAGGCCGAACTGGTGATCGACCAGAGCGACTGCCCGCTTTCGATCTGGGCCGATCGACAGCAGATGCATCAGGTGCTGGTCAACCTGCTGCTGAACGCGGCGGAAGGAGTCAGTGCCGGTGGTCGCGTGGGGGTCGTAACGCGGCGTGTGGCCGACACAGCGGAGATTCGCGTCTGGGACAACGGGGCAGGGATCGCTCCCGAATTGCTTCCACAGGTGTTCGATCCGTTTTTCAGCACCAAGCCGACAGGAACCGGTCTGGGACTCTCGATTTCGCAGCAGATTGTGGAAGCTCACGGTGGCCGGATTGCGGCACGGAATCGCCCCGAAGGGGGAGCCGAATTCATCATCACCCTGCAATGTCACGGAGCACCGGACGATGCGCACGCTGCTGGTCGTGGACGACGAGCCGAACATTCTACTCTGCTTTCGCCGGGCGTTTCGTGACAAGAATCTCCGCGTGCTCACCGCGGAGACGGCGGCTGCCGGTCTGCAGATTGCCGCCGCCGAGAATCCCGACGTCACGATCCTCGATCTCTGCCTGCCCGACGGTTCCGGCGTGGACGTGTTTCGTGAACTCCGCCGCCGCGATCCGAAAGCACTGATCATTTTCGCGACGGCACACGGGACGACCGACGGGGCGATCGAAGCGATCAAGGAAGGGGCGTACGACTACCTGCTGAAGCCGCTGGAAGTCGCGCACATGCGGACGGTCGTCGACTCCGCCTTCCGCATTCGGCACATGATGCACGTGCCGGCGCGGTTCCCGGACAGCGCCGGCTCGTCGCAGGATGGTGACGTGATCGTCGGCCGCTGCGCCGTGATGCAGGCGGTCTACAAGTCGATCGGCCGCGCGGCTCCGCAGAATGTAAACGTCCTGATCCTCGGTGAGAGCGGCACCGGCAAGGAGCTTGTCGCCCAGGCGCTCTATCATCACAGCCGCCGGTCAGATCGGCCGTTTCTCGCCGTGAACTGCGCGGCGATTCCCGAAACGCTTCTCGAAAGCGAACTGTTCGGGCACGAGCAGGGGGCTTTCACCGGGGCCGATCGCCGCCGGATCGGCAAGTTCGAGCAATGCGACGGGGGGACGCTGTTCCTCGACGAGATCGGCGAACTGAGCATGGCCACGCAGGCCAAGCTGCTCCGCGTGCTGCAGGATCGCACGTTTCAGCCGCTGGGAGGCAATCAGACCCTGCAGGTCGACGTCCGCGTGATCGCCGCGACGAATCGTAATCTGGAAGCGATGATCGAGGCGGGGACCTTTCGGCCGGATCTGTATTTCCGTCTCGCCGACTTCACGATCAGCCTGCCCCCGCTGCGCGAGCGCAAGGAAGACCTCCGCGACCTCGCCCGGCACATCCTCAAGCGCACGAATCAGGAGCTGGGGACGGGGATCGACGTGATTCCCGACGAGACGTTCGCAATCCTTTCCGACTACGACTGGCCGGGCAATGTTCGCGAACTGCAGAACATGCTCCGCAGCAGCCTGCTGCACGCGACCGGTCACGTTCTGTTGCCGGAGTTTCTCCCGCAGCGGCTGCACGATCACATGTGGGGGAGCAACTCAGGCCGTCACGAAACGCCTGCCGCCGATGACGACTTCCGCCGGGTTCTCCAAACGCTGCTCGACGCCGGGGAGCCGAATCTCTATCACGCGATGACCGAGCGACTCGATCGGCTGGTGCTCGAAGTGCTGATGGAACACACGGGCGGCAACCAGGTACAGATGAGCCGCCTGCTGGGGATCACCCGCAACACGCTCCGCAGCAAGATGCGCTCGCTCGGCCTGCTGCACGCCGCCGCTGCGGAACCGGATGAGTCGTCGGTGAGCTGACCCACGACGATATCAGCATCACCGGGGCAGGTAGCCGATCACGTCCGCCGCGAATTCAACGCTTTCTCCCGGCAACCTTGACCCCGGCCACGCCGCGAAGTCCACTCGCCGGCACATCCTCGATGCGCCGGCGAGCGATGTGTTCGCTTCAGGTCGAGTACCCCATCTACCTGTCGTCGAAGCAGTAGAGGTACTTGTCCGAACGGATGAACAGCCGCCCGTCGATCGCGACCGGGCTCGCGTTGAAGACGCTTCCGTCCCGCAGGTCGTTCGTCGCGATCAGCTCGTACTCCGGCCTGGCCGCGATGACGAACGTCTTCCCGCCGCGCGTCAGATAGTGCAGTCGACCGTCGGCGAGCAGGGGGGACGCATAGACCTGGTCGGCCCGGTCGACGCGCTGCTGGTAGACGATCTTGCCGGTCTTCGCCTCGGCACAGAACACGAGCCCCTGGTTTTCGTGCATCCAGTAGAGATGCCCCTTGTGCACGATCGGCGAGGAGACGTTCGAGCCCTTGTTGCCGGTCCACAGGCGATGCGTGCCCGTCACATCGCCGCGGCCCCCGGCCCGCACGGCAAGTGCCCCGCCGCTGCGACCGCCGATGCAGTAGATCACGTCTCCTTCGACCACGAGGCTCGGAACCATGTACCAGCCGATGTCGGTCTTGCAGGACCAGAGTTCTTTCCCCGTGGCCGGATCAAAACCGAGGATCTTCCCCATAATGGCGACGACCAGTTCCGGATTGCCGCCGCGCGGCCTGACGACAATCGGCGTGTTCCACGATTCCTTGATCCCTCCGGTGCGCCAGACGACGACGCCTGTCGCGCGGTTCAGCGCATAGAGCGATTCGCTCTCGACGCTCGCATTCACGATCAGGAGATCGTTGTACAGGATCGGCGACGCGGCACTCCCCCAGCCATGCAGGTTCGAACCAACACCCGTCTGCCAGATCTGCTTGCCGGAGTGATCGAACGCATACACGCCCGACTTTCCGAAGAAGGCATATACCCGCTGGGCATCAGCGACGGGCGTGCTGGAGGCATAGCCGTGACCGTCGCGGATCGTCTCCTGTTCGGGAAGCTTCGCCGGCACCGCCGTGTCCCACAGCTTTTTCCCCGTCTTGCGATCGAGGCAGACCATGTGCCGTTTCAGTTGCGACATGTCCCCCCCGCGCTCGCCCGGCACGTTGAAGCCGGAATAGCTGGTGAGAAAGATGCGATTACCGAAGAAGATCGGGCTCGACGTTCCCGGGCCGGGCAGCTCGGCTTTCCAGACGAGGTTCTCATGTTCGCCCCAGGTCGCGGGCAGTCCCTTTTCGCTGCTCACTCCCTGGCCTCCCGGTCCGCGGAACTGCGGCCAGTCGGCGGCCTGCCCGCGGGCCGAAGTCAGCAGCACGCAGCCAATGACGGCAAACACGGCAACGACACGAACGCGTATCCGCTGGAAGTGAATCGAAAGGGCCATGCGTTTGACTCCGCAGAGATGGGAGACCGGAAAAGAGATGGGGAGAGTATCGCCTTCGCGACCGCGGCGACTGTCCGCTGAACGGTCACGATGCGCACTCCAGTTCGACACATGATCCTCGGCGAAACTTCGCAAGTCCAGAACCATTTCGCGGAACCGGGCGCCGATTGTCGGCGACGGGAGCAACGCTCCCGACGGCAGTCCACCCGCGGATGTCCGCAGACGTTTTCCCGTTTTCCGGGGCACGGAAGGAGACAAGCGAGTAAGATCAGATCCGCGATTCGATCACTGTCCTCTGGAGATCCACCGCCCGCATCCATTGAGGGAGTCCATCCAATGAACGTTCGGCCCGGCCGCTTGCGCGTCTCCCTGTTGGGGAACTGCTGTCTGTTCGGCATGCTCGTGATTTCGTGGACGGTGCAGGGAGAAGAACCGGCGGCGAACACGCCGCATGTCGTGCCTCATCGGGGGCTGCTGCGGCATGCACCGGAGAACACGCTGGCCAGCTTTCGCGCGTGCCTCGAGCTGCGTCTCGGGTTCGAGTTTGACGTCCGCCGTTCGAAAGACGGGCACCTCGTCTGTGTCCACGACACGACGCTCGATCGCACTACCAACGGACACGGTCCGGTCGCGGAGCGCACGCTGGCCGAGTTGAAGCAGCTCGATGCCGGCTCCTGGTTCGACCCGGCATTCCGCGCGGAGCGGATTCCCACGATTGATGAGATCTTCGCGCTTCTCGCGGCGCATCCGCATGCCGACGTGCTTGTCACCGCGGACATGAAAGGGGACGATCCGGAAATCGAAGCCGACGTCATCCGGCTGGCGAAAAAGCACGGCGTGCTTCCGCGTCTGCTGTTCATCGGCCGCTCGATTGAACACCCGGAAGTTCGTCGGCGATTACGGCAGGCGGCTCCCGAAGCGCACGTCGCGGCCCTCGCGAATCGTCCCGATGAATTCGAAGCCGCGCTGGCCGAACCGGACGCCGACTGGGTCTATCTCCGCTACGTTCCGACAGCAGCCGAGATGAAAAAGGTCCACGCGCAGGGCAAGAAGGCCTTCATCGCCGGCGTGACCACTGTGGGAGGCCGCCTGCCGGAGAACTGGCGGAAAGCCCGCGACGCCGGCATCGATGGAATCCTCACGGACTATCCGCTCGAACTCGTGCGCGGGTTGCGGCACGACGAGTGGTAAGCCGAACCAGACGCGACTTCCCGCCCTTCCGCGAATCCCCTCTGGTTTCAGGAAACCGGACCGCATAGGCTGATGCGTGCGCCGACGCCGCGTCTGGCTCACGAGAGGTGCGACGGCATTCACAAGTGCCGGCGGCCTTGCGACGAAGGAAACGGCACGCGTTGAGACATCCTCCTGGCCCCGAACCGGAGACTTCCGATGTTCACTCGCTCTCTGCTGCGCTTCGCGAACGTGCTCATTGTTGCCCTTGTCGCGGGACATTTCGGATCGGCGTCGATCGCTGCCGCGATGACTCATCCGCCCATGCGACCGCTGCCGACGGCCTCGAAGCGTCCCCTTTCCGCGGGGCCGACGTACTTTGTTGATGCCGCGAAAGGCGACGATCAGAACAGCGGATCAAAAGAAAAGCCGTGGCGGACCATCCGTCATGCGCTGCAACGGCTCAGGGCAGGAGACACGCTCTGCCTGCGGGGAGGGACGTATTACGAGTGGATCATTTTCCCCCGCTCCGGCGAGGCGGGAAAGCCGATCACGCTCCGCAGCTTTCCCGGCGAAATCGTGGTGATTGACGGCGGTCTTCGCGAGTTCTTCGAAGAGCCCGCCACCGCCTGGACACCTCTTCCCGACGGAGCCGAGCATGAGTACGTCTCGACCCGAACATATCCCGAGTTTCTGTCGCGGCCGATCCTCACTGCCTTTCCCGCCGCCGGCTGGGAACCATTCTACGGCAAGGAAGACGAACGTCCGCTGGTGCTCGGACACTTCGGCGATTCGATGGTGCCGCTGCACGGCTACCGCACGCTGAGCGATCTGCGGGACAGCAGCATGCTGTGGGACGTCGATAACAAGTTTCAGAAAGAGGAAGGCGTCTATTGCGGGCCGGGCCTCTGGTACAACCGTGAGACACAGCGGATTCACATTCGACTCGCCCCGACTCAGCTTGAGGGGCTGGGGGAACTCGCGTACCGCGGTCCCACCGATCCGCGGCAAGTGCCGCTCTGTCTTTCCGGCCCCTATGGAGAAGATGTCCTGCGGATCAACGGCGTCAATCACATTGTGGTGCAGGATCTCGTCTTCCGCGGCGCCGGAGGAAGTCCGCTCCTCAATCTCTATGGTGCCGACGACATCACGTTCGACGGCATCACCGTCTTCGGCGGTTCACCGGGACTGCTGGCGAAGGCGACGAGCCATCTGAAGATTATCCACTCGGCATTCCGCGGCATCGCCGCCCCCTGGTCGTCGCGGGCCAGCATGAAGTACCGCGGCACTCCCGCGTACCTGCTGATCACGCAGCGAAACCAGCCGGAGAACCACGACTGGGAAATCGCGAACTGCGAATTCACCGACAGTCATGACGGCATCTGGATTCGCCACGTCCGCAACCTGAAGTTTCATCACAACTACCTGGATAACTTCAACGACGACGGCCTCGAGTTCGGCGCCCGGAAGCGGGATCAGGAGATTTACGTTTACCAGAACTTCATCTCCCGCTGTCTGCTCACACTCACCCTGCACGAGATGGAGCCGGATGAAAGCCCGGCCGAGGTGAATCCCGGCAGCGGCGTCTACATTACCCGCAACATTTTCGATCTGCGGCGGGGGACCTTCAAAGCTCCGCCGAAAGAGCCCGATCCGAGCGGTGCCTATCTGAACGAAAGCTGTTCGCTGACTGGCGACCACGGCGGGCCGACCTGGCCGAACTACTACTTCTATCACAACACGGTAATTCGCACCGACGCCGCGTGGCGCGGGTATTACGGTTTCGGGATCGGCGGGCGAGGCACGCGGTTCACCCAGCGCCGCGTGTTCAACAACATCTTCGTGCAACTTCACGAAGTGCCTGGGCTCAACTTCGCGTCCTCGACCGACGATGTGCTCGTCGACGGCAATCTGCACTGGGGGCTTGTGGACGGCCCGAAGTTCGCCGGCAACTTCTTCGAAACGCAGGGACGCGCGTTCGCCTTTCGCCGCGAGCCGTTCCCGAAAAGCTGGATGACGAAGGATCTCTTCGCGGACCCGAAATTCGAGCAACTGACCGTGGATCCCGCTGGCGAATTCGACCTGCGACTGCAGGCGGACAGCCCCGCCGCAAATGCCGGCATCGCCATTCCTGACGAATGGTTCGATCCTCTGCGCGAAGCCGACCAAGGGGCTCCGGACATCGGGGCGATACCGCTCGCGCAGGAAGCCTGGTCGGTCGGCATTCACGGCCGCCTGGATCTCTCGGGACGGTCACCCGCCGCTCCTTGAACCTCTTCGACAGGCTCACGATGATGCGCAGCGAAAAAGAAAAGATGCTGGCGGGGGAGTTGTATGACCCCTTCGATGCCGAGCTGGTTGCGGCTCGCGAGCGTGCCCGCGATTTGTGTCAGGAGCTGAATGCCTCCCGCGAGCGGGACCAGGAATTGCGCCGCCGCATTCTGACGGAACTTTTCGGGACCGGCGGCGACACGGTCTGGATGCAGCCGCCGTTCTACTGCGACTATGGCTCGAACATTCATCTCGGCGAGCGCGTCTTTTTCAACTTCAACTGCGTCATCCTCGACGTGTGTGAAGTCCGCATCGGAGACTTCACGCTGTTCGGCCCCGCCGTGCAGGTCTACACCGCGACGCATCCCCTGAATGCCGAGCTGCGGCGCACACAGGAATCCGGCAAACCGATCGAGATCGGTTCCGACGTCTGGATCGGCGGAGGCGCGATCCTCTGCCCCGGGGTGAAGATCGGCTCGAAAAGCGTCATCGGCGCCGGCAGCGTCGTCACCCGCGACATCCCCGCGGGCGTCCTCGCCGCCGGCAACCCGTGCCGCGTGATCCGCGAGATTACCGAATAAGAACCTGCCGGAACTCTGTCATCTCGCAGTCGAGTTGCTCGCGACAATCTCGCTGAGAAAATCGCGGAGCCGGTCTTTCATCGCTTCGTTCATACTTTCGAAGCGAATGCGGACGGTCTCGCTGCCGTTGCGCGAGGGGCTGATTTCGCGTTCGCTCCCCAGGTCGGTAATCCGGCCGAGAGCGACCCGTCCCGCTTCGACGGGAAGCATGAGATCGAGCCCCGCACGGCGTTTCGTGTTGAGCGTCGCCCACACTTCCTGTGTGCCGGGGCGGAGGAAGTTCACCGTCTGCTTTCCGGTCCAGTCGATTTCGGTGCCGGGAAGCGCCGCCGAAAGCAGCTCGGCGAGTTCTTCCAGCACACTGACCTCCCACTGCACGCGCTTTCCGGAGGGGAAACCCTTCCGCGAGAGGTGCCACTTCTTGCCGAGGACTTTCCAGGGGGTGAGGTCCTCGATATTGAGCGCTGCCGGTTTCGCCACTTTCAGGAAGGACTCCATCGCCTCGTCGATGAACTCGGCAAACGCGGGCGTGGCGATCTCGCGCACCCAGTGGACGGTGATCGTCACCTCCTGCCAGGGGCCTTTGTCGTTCTTCACGCGGACCCGCGGCGAGCGGCCGTAGATCGGCAGCTCATCCAGATCGTCGAGCGAGGCAAGCGCGAGGGACTCGGCCAGCCGCTCCTCATTGAACGTGTTCCGGGCGACGCGGAACTTCAGAGTCAGCAGCCATTCATCACCGGTCAGGGCGTGCAGGAACCAGCCGGCTTTCGGCTCGGGACCGGTGACTTCGACCACCGTGCGCGCGTTCCAGTTGACCGGTGCGAATCCGCCGTGCGCGTCGATTGCATCGACCACCAGCTCGAGTGCAGCACCTTCCCACAGACACTTCTTCCCCCGGTAGCCGACTCGTTCGACCGTATGCCAGCGGCGGCCGTCGACCTGCCATGGCATCTGCGCATCCTTGCCGACCTGGTTCAGCTCCAGATCCCCCTTCCGCTTCGCCGCGGCGGCCTGGGCATCGAAGATTTCGCGTTCTTCCCGCTTCCCTTCGGCCAGCACCGGGGCGAGCATCTCTCCCGTGTGCGAGCGAAGCAGCGGCGTTGCGGCGGGATTCACCGGGAGCGGGGCGGCGTGGGCTTTCCGCCCCTTCTTCGCAGAGGAACTCGACGAAGAGCTGCCGTTCTGCTGCTGATACATCTCGGCATGCGCGACGATGTCTTCGGGTGTCCCGGTGGCGACGATCCAGCCCCCTTCGGTTCCGGCTTCGGGACCGAGGTCGACAATCCAGTCCGCCGTCTTGATCACGTCGAGGTTGTGTTCAATCACCACCACCGTGTTCCCCAGTTCGACGAGACTGTCGAGCACCTTCAGCAGCTTGCGGATGTCGTCGAAGTGCAGCCCCGTCGTCGGCTCGTCGAGGATGTAGAGCGTGCGGCCCGTCTGCGGGCGGGCAAGCTCGGCGGCGAGCTTCACCCGCTGCGCTTCCCCTCCCGAGAGCGTTGGTGCCGGCTGGCCCAGCGTGAGATAATCGAGACCGATCGCGCAGAGCGTTGCCAGATAGCTGCGGATTTTCGGAATATTGTCGAACAGTTCGAGCGCCTGCCCGATCGACATTTCCAGAACGTCCGAAATCGACTTGCCGCGATATTTCACGGCGAGCGTTTCGGCGTTATAGCGGCGGCCGCGGCAATCGTCGCATTCAACCCACACGTCCGGCAGGAAGTGCATCTCGATGCACTTCTGACCGTTTCCTTCGCACGCCTCGCAGCGGCCGCCCGGACGATTGAAGCTGAACCGCGCCGGACCATAGCCGCGCAGCTTCGCGTCGGGCAGCCGCGCGAAGAGATCGCGGATGTGCTCGAAGACGCCCGTATAGGTCGCGGGGTTCGAGGCCGGGGTGCTGCCGAGCGGTTGCTGGTCGACCTGAATCACCTTATTGATGAGTTCCAGCCCGACGATCTCGTCATGCGGTCCCGGCAGTTCCTGCGCGCGGTGCAGACGCTTCGCGACCGCCTTGGCGAGCGTTTCCTCGACGAGCGAACTCTTCCCCGAACCCGAAACTCCCGTGATGCAGGTCAATGTTCCCAGCGGAATGCGGAGATCGACGTCGCGCAGGTTGTGCATCCGCGCGCCGCGAAGCTCCAGCCAGCCTCCCCCCGGCGGGGAGACGGAGTTCTTCTCGCCCTGCTTTTTCGACTTGCCATTCCCGCTCGCGGATTTCGCTTCGGCTGCGGCGATCTCGCGGATGCCCGGCATGCGGCGGTTGGCGGGAATCGGGATCGACTGCCCGCCGGAGAGATACTGCCCGGTCAGCGATTCCTTCTGCTTGCCGAGCTGTTTCGGCGAACCCTGCCCCACGACATTTCCGCCGAAGCGCCCGGCACCGGGACCGAAGTCGTAAAGCTGATCGGCGGCGGCGAGCACTTCGCGGTCATGTTCCACGAGGACCAGCGTATTCCCCAAATCGCGAAGCTGCTTGAGCGCCTGCAGGAGCTTCGCATTGTCGCGCGGATGCAGACCGATCGTCGGTTCATCCAGCACATACAGCACGCCGGTCAGCGCCCGGCCGATCTGTCCGGCAAGCCGAATCCGCTGACTCTCTCCTCCCGACAGCGTCGGCAACGGACGCCCCAGCGTCAGGTAATGCAGGCCGACGTCCACGAGGAACGACATCCGGCTGGTGACTTCGTGCAGCAGATCGCCGGCAATGCGTTTGTCGGCGGCCTTCAGTTTCAGCTTGCGGATGAACTCGTAGCACTCGCCCAAGGGCATCTCGCAAAGCTGCTTGAGCGTCTTCCCCTGGAAGCGAACGGCGGCCGCATCGCTGCGCAGGCGGCTTCCCTGACAGGACGAGCACGCGACCTCGCCGACCATCTCCGAGAGCCGCTGCCGATAGACGAACGACACGCGGGCCGCCTCTTCAATGGCGGGGTAAAGTCCCTTGTACTGGAACTTCACGCTCCCCTCGCGGTCGAGCGGAATCCAGCGTTCCCCCGTGCCGTAGAGGATTAATCGCTGCTGTGCCGCGTCGAGCTGGTTGAACGGCAGATCGAGTGGAATGCCGAACTGGGTCCCGATTGCCCGCAACATCTTGCCGAACAGCGGGTTCTTCTCGACCGACGGCCAGGCCGCGATCGCGCCGCCCAGCAGGGAGCGTTTCGGATCGGCGATGACGGCGGTCTGATTGGTCCCCTGCTGAACTCCGAGTCCTTCGCATGCGGGACACCAGCCGAGCGAACTGTTGAACGAGAAGTTGTGCGGCGTGAGCTCCTCGAAACTGCGGCCGCAACTCTCGCACGCGAAATGCAGGCTGAAGCGGTCCACCTTCCAGTCGGTCTCCGGAGTCTCCTCGCTGACACGGGCCGCCAGCAGCAGACCGCGGCCCAGGTCGATCGCAGCTTCCACCGACTCGGCGATCCGCCCCCGGTTCGAGCGGCTGATTGTGATGCGGTCGACGACGATCTCCACCTGATGCTTGCGGCGACGGTCGACGTCGGGAACCTCATCGAGCCGATAGGTTTCGCCGTCAATGCGGACGCGCGAGAAGCCCTGGCTGTTGAGGCGTTCCCAGAGCTGATCGTACGAATCACCGACCGCGACTTCCTGCGGTGCGAGGAGCAGCAGCTTCGTCCCTTCGGGCAGCGCCAGCAGTTTCTCGATGACCTCATCGGTTGTCTGCGTCTGCACGGGGATATCGCACTCCGGGCAGTACGGCTGGCCGAGCCGCGCGAAGAGAATCCGCAGATAATCGTAGATTTCGGTGACGGTCCCCACGGTTGAGCGCGGCGTGTGGCCGACCGTCTTCTGTTCGATGGCGATCGCGGGAGAAAGCCCGCTGATGTGCTCCAGCCGCGGCTTGGGCATCTGCCCCAGAAACTGCCGGGCATACGCGGAGAGCGATTCGACATACCGCCGTTGCCCCTCAGCGTACAGCGTGTCCATCGCGAGCGACGTCTTCCCGCTGCCGCTCGGGCCGCAGAAGACATTCATCCGGTTGCGGGGGATCTCCACATCAATCCGCTGCAGGTTGTGCTGGGCGGCCCCGCGGATCGTAATCAGGCTGCGTGCCGAGTGAATGTCGCCCGCTCCATTCTGCCGCCGGCCGTTGACCTTTCCGTTGCCGGTCGCGCTGCCGTTCGTTCCTTCTCCGTTCGAGCCGAGGCGGCGCAGTTGCGGCGTGGGGGGATGCTCGTGACGGAGGATCGGCGCCAATGCCTGGCCGGTGTGCGACTGCGGGCAGGCGGCGACTTCTTCCGGCGTGCCGGCCACGACGATCGTCCCGCCGCCCGAACCACCCTCCGGTCCCAGGTCGATGATGTAATCGGCGGTCTTGATGACGTCGAGGTTGTGTTCGACCACCAGCACCGTGTTCCCGGCATCCACAAAGCCGTGCAGCACTTCGAGCAGCTTGCGGATGTCGAGAAAGTGCAGGCCGGTCGTCGGCTCATCGAGCAGATAGATCGTCCCCCCGGTCGAACGCTTCCCGAGTTCGCGGGCGAGCTTGATCCGCTGCGCTTCCCCTCCCGAGAGGGTCGGGCTCGGCTGGCCGAGCTTCATGTAATCGAGACCGACGTCGTGCAGCGTCTGGAGCAGTCTGGCGACTTTGGGGATGTTCTCGAAATGGACCAGTGCCTGCTGCACATCCATATCGAGCACTTCGGCAATGTTCTTCCCCTTGAACCGGACTTCGAGCGTCTCGTGGTTGAAACGGCGGCCTTCGCAGACCGGGCATGTCACCCACACATCCGCGAGAAAATCCATCTCCAGCCGGTTCGAGCCGTGCCCCTCGCACGCTTCACAACGGCCGCCGGCGACGTTGAAGCTGAAGCGGCCCGGCTCGTAGCCGCGCAGCTTCGATTCCGGCAGATTCGCATACAGGTCGCGAATCAGGTCGAACAGTTTGACGTACGTCGCCGGGTTCGAGCGCGGCGTGCGGCCGATCGGCGACTGGTCGATATCAATCGCCTTGTCGAGGAACTCCAGCCCTTCCAGCTTCTGGAAGGCGCCCGGCATCCCCTTTCCCTTGTTGAGGTCGCGGTTCAGCGCTTCGAAGAGAATGTCGTTGACCAGCGAACTCTTGCCGGAACCGCTGACCCCCGTAATGCAGATGAACGCCTTGAGAGGAATCTCGACATCGATGTTGCGGAGATTGTTGTGGCGTGCGCCGAGAACCTTCAGCCGTTCCTTGCCGATCGGACGCCGCTCGGTCGGGATGGCGATCTCTTCCCGCCCCGAAAGAAACTTGCCGGTCCAGCTGTTCTTCGCGCTGCAGAGGTCGTCGAAAGTACCCTGCGCGACGACTTCCCCTCCACGCACACCGGGGCCCGGGCCGAAATCGACGATGTGATCCGCCGCGCGGATTGTCTCTTCGTCGTGCTCGACCACGATCACGGTGTTTCCGAGATCGCGCAGGTCGAGCAGGCTTTCGAGCAGGCGGGTGTTGTCGCGCGGATGAAGTCCGATCGAGGGTTCATCGAGGATGTAGACAACCCCCACGAGTCCACAGCCGATCTGGCTGGCGAGGCGGATTCGCTGGCTTTCACCGCCAGAGAGTGTGGGGGCGGTCCGCTCGAGCGTGAGATAATCGAGTCCGCAGCGGAGCAGAAAGCCGAGCCGTCCGCGGATCTCCTTCAGCACCTCTTCGGCAATCAGCTGGCCGGTGGGATCGAGTTCGAGCGAATGGAAGAACTCCGCCGCCTCGGCGATGCTCAGCGAGCAGACTTCCGTCAGGCTCAGCGAACGAGGCCGCGCAGTGCGGTTCGCGGGCGCCGCGGCTTCGATCTTCTTCCTGCGCTGCCGGCTGCCGCGGGTCGTCTTGCCGGAATCCCCGTTTTCCGTCGGCTCGGCGGTCGACAGATTTTCCCAGTTCGGGTTCGCGGTGGTGAGGCGCACGCTGCGCGCCTGTCGGTTCAGCCGGGTTCCCTCGCAGGTCGTGCAGGGGACGATCTGCATGTACTTTTCAAGTTGCCGCCGGCGCATGGGGTTCCGCGCCTTGCGGTAATTCTCGAGCAGTTCGGGGATGATCCCGTCGTAGGTGCCGCCATGTTTCCAGACGCCGCCCGAATGCCTCCATGAGAACGTGATGTGGCGGTCGCCGGTGCCGTAGAGCATCTGGTGTCGAACCTCTTCCGGCAGGTCTTTCCAGGGGGTCTTGAGGAGGCTCCCTTCTTCCAGGCCGTAATCCTTCTCCAGAGCCTGGGCGACACCGGCATAGATGTGTTTCCGCCAGCGGCCGACGGCCCGGAATGGGCCGATCAGCTCAACCGCCCCGCGCATCAGCGAGAGCTTGTCGTCGGGGATCAGCAGTTTCTGATCGAAGTCGTGCCGCATCCCGAGCCCGTGGCAATCCTCGCACATCCCCTGCGGGCTGTTGAAGCTGAAGAGCTGCGGGCTGGGCGGCTCGTAGCTGATGCCGCAATGCGTGCAGGCGTACTGCGTGCTGTACAGCCGGTCCTGAGTGGTCGCGGCGGGGGGAGCGTCGGCATCTTCGCTCTTGCGGCGTTTGCGCCCGCGGCCTGTCCGCGCGGCCGGCGAGGTCTCTTCGTTCTCAATTGCCTCGGCAGGCCGCTTCGTTTCGGTGGAAACGATCACGCTGCCGCCGGAGAGTCGCAGCGCATTCTCGACTGCTTCGGCCAGGCGCGTGCGACCGCAGCCCGCCTTGAGCCGGTCGACGACGACCTCGATGGTGTGCCGCATCTGCCGGTCGAGCTGCAGATTCTCGGAGAGATGCACGATCTCGCCGTTCACGCGGGCCCGCAGATAGCCCTGCTTAAGCAGGTCTTCGAAGAGGTCGCGGTATTCTCCCTTCTGCCGCTGAATGACCGGCGCGAGGACGAGGAACTGCGTCCCTTCGGGAAGCCGTGCGAGCGCTTCGAGAATCTGGTCAATGCTCTGCGCGGTGATCGGCCGGTCGCAGGAGGGACAGAACCCCTGGCCCACCCGCGCGTAGAGGACGCGGAGGTAGTCGTAGATTTCGGTGATCGTGCCGACGGTGCTGCGCGGATTGCGGCCGCTCGTTTTCTGCTGGATCGAAATCGAGGGGGCCAGCCCGGTGATCGTATCGACATCGGGCTTGGGCATCTGCCCGAGAAACTGTCGCGCGTAGCTGGAGAGCGACTCGACGTAGCGCCGCTGCCCTTCGGCATAGAGGGTATCGAACGCGAGCGAGCTTTTTCCGGAGCCGCTCACCCCCGTCATGGCAATCAGCTGATTCCGCGGGAGACGCAGATTCACATCCCGCAGGTTATGCTCGCGGGCCCCCCGGATGATGATGTCGTTATCGAAGTCGGCCATGGAATCCATTCGAAGTGAAACTCAGGCGGTCCGCTCGAAATTCGCGAACAGCGGAGAGAACTCGGGAGTGCCCGCGGAAAACGCCGCCGCTCGCTAGTGCGTCCGGCCCCGCAGGGCGCAAGCCCCCCCTCTTCCGCAGCAGAGCAGGGCAGACAAAGTCAGCGGCAACCAGCAATGATTCGGCGAAAAACCCGGGACGGCAAGTCGGAAGCATCGCGCGACTCAAACTCATTCAGACGCCGGAGCCGCCGCAGGAGGATCGGCCGGACTTGCCCGGTGCCCGTTGTCGTTCGCCACTTCGGCAGCACGGTTCGCCGTCTCTGCGGTTGCCGGCCGATCAGGCGGGGAAGCGGGAGCCGCGTGCCGTGAGTCCTTCTCGCCTGAAGATTCCGTCCCCGCTTCGCTGCTGTTCGTAACCGCCGCGGAGACCGCTCCGACCGGCTTGCGATTGCCGTCCTGCTTGCCGCGCGACTTGCGACGTCCGCCCCGCCGCTCCTGACCGTTGGCTGTTCCCCCGGCATTCGGGGAACCATTCCGGCCGGCTGCCGGGCGCGACTCTTCGGCCACGGGCGCGTCCTCGGGGACGACGATCCGTTCGAACGTCGGACGTTCGGGTTTGGGATCGGGGACGAGCGTCATCCAGGTGGGAGGCTCGGTGCAACGGCATGCCTGCGCAACAATGTGACCCGCCAGTTTCAGCGTCCGACCGCACTGCGGGCAGAGCCATTGCCGACGAACATCGAATCGGATGCGAAGGCCCGGACCTTTAATGGTCGTTCTCCTTATACTTGCTGCACCGCCGCGTGGCCGCCGGGTTGAGCTATTAACCCATTGCGGCCATCTGCTACACTTAACCGACCCGGGGCCCCGAGACAAGTCCCGGACGCCGGAATGCCCGGAGCCCGACCGGGGCATGCGCTGTATCGTGCCGGTGCGAAAGCTCACCGGGCCAGGAACTCACAGGAGTCGAGCTCTTGAACGAATTGGTCCACCTGATTGAAAAGTTTGTGCTCGAATGGGTCGGAGCCCTCGAGGTGGCGGGATACTGGGGCATTTTCGTGCTGATGACGATCGAAAGCTCGTTCATCCCGTTCCCCAGCGAAATCGTCATGCTGCCGGCGGGCGTTCTCGCCGCCGAAGGCAAGCTCAACCTGTGGGGCTGTATCGCCGCGGGAACCGGCGGCAGCATTGCCGGTGCGCTCATCAATTACTATCTCGCCATCTATCTCGGCCGCGCGTTTATCATGCGGTACGGACGCTACTTCTTCCTTCCCGCTGACAAGATGGAGTGGGTCGAGGGATACTGGGGCAAGCATGGCGAGATGACAACGTTCGTCTGCCGCCTGCTGCCGGCCATTCGCCAGTTGATCAGCGTCCCCGCGGGGCTCGCCCGCATGAACGTCGCCCGGTTCGTCCTCTTCACGGGGCTGGGAGCCGGAAGTTGGGTCGTCATTCTGACCCTCAGCGGCTATTTCCTCGGTCCCAAGGCGCTCGAACTCTGGGAACAGCACAAGCTGATGATCACGGTCGGGCTCTGTCTGACAGCGGTCGCATTGATCGGCGCTTATGTCCTGCGGCTCTGGCTGCGCCATCCCGCGGTCGCGGGACAGAATTCGGCCGACGCCGCCGGAACAGTTCTGGCCGCGGCCGACGCCGAACGCGTCACTCCGCCGGTCGTGGTGGAAAGTTCCGCTGCGGGTCGCACCTGATTCGGAACGACGGATCCCGCCGCACGGGCGACGGCTCGTGCGGCTTTTTTCCGTTGCCTTGCCCGGATTCTCCCGATGCGATCCCGGCGGCGGTGAAATTACCCGCCGCTCCGCGCGAGGCTGGAGCAAGGCGTATTCGTCGCCAGATCGGCGATCATGTCGCGGGTCGCGGCCGCCACTGCCTCTTCCCAGCCTTCCGGGCCGAACTGCTCCGCGTAGGGCTTCCGCTTGTGAGCGAAGATGATCCCGCGTGAGCTGTTCACGACGGCGCCGAGCCCCTCGGACGTGAACGCCCCCGCGACATCCGCCCCCCCGGCTCCCTGGCTGCCGTAGCCCGGAACAAGCAGCGAGGCGTGCGGCATCGCCTGCCGCAGCTCGGCCAGTTCCTGAGGATAGGTCGCCCCGACCACGGCTCCGACCGCTCCAAAAAGCTGATCTCCACGCGTCGAATCCGCCAGCTCCTCGACCACCGCGGCCACGTGCCGGAAGAGCGGCTGATCCTCGGAACGGCGGTCCTGAAACGTTCCCGCTCCCGGGTTGCTCGTGCGGACGAGGACATACAGGCCCGCCCCACGCTCGGTAGCCGTCTCGACGAACGGCATCAGCGTGTCACGCCCCAGATAAGGATTGATCGTCAGTGCATCGGCCCCCCACGGGGCGGCATCCCTATCCGCACCGGCAAGATAAGCCCGGGCATAGGCCTCGGCAGTCGAACCGATATCCCCCCGCTTCGCGTCGCAGATCACGATCAGCCCGGCTTCGCGGGCCCGGCGAATAACGCGGCCCAGGACCGCACACCCTTCCGGGCCGCACTCCTCGAAGAACGCCGCCTGCGGCTTGACCGCCGGGACCAGGTCTTTCACGACGTCGATCACCCGGAAGCAGAACTCCTCGAAGGCCGACGCCATGGCGACCCAACGGTAGTTCCACGGCGCATACCGCCGTTGCAGCAGGGAGCCCGCGGGGCCGGCGTATTTCTGCCGAATGCTTTCCGGCAGGTCATCGAAGCGGGGATCCAGACCAACGACGACGGCATTCCCCCGGCGGCGAACGGCGTCGTGCAGACGAGCGATGTATTGCGACATTTCGCGAGACTGATGCAGAGGGCGGCGAAGGAGTCAGAAGTCCGCAGCCGCTATTGTGGCGATTCTCCCCCGAAAGGGAAGCACAAGGCGAAACTCCGCCGCAGAACTTCCCACACTCGCCCCGCCCCGCCAATTTGACCGGCGAAAGTCGCGGAGTAGTGCGACCTGACTTACCGTAACGGCCTCTTCCCAGACTGCCTCACCTCGCTCTTTCCCCCGCAATTCGGCACGTCCGCAGCGACGCACCGAGCCTTGCGTGCCGGCGACTTCGTCTTCCCCCGGGGGGCGACTTCTGCTAGAGTCCCGCCCCGACTGTCGGCTCCGTCCGGAGCGGCGGCGGTCAGCACTTCTCTCTCACTCTCAACAACTCGATTCCACGGAAATCCGCAGCACGCGCCGCTTGATCGTCGGCCGCCGGGACTTCGTCCGCGCTGCAGGCGGCGGCCGGTCCGCTCGGGCGCGCGTTGTCACCCTCATCGGGACTTCCTGCCGACGGAGAGACCTTCGAGGGTTGATCCGCCTGCGGCGAAGGTCGCCCGGACTGCATCTCCATGCCTCTTTCGCCGGCCGACAATTCGAGGCACTTCGAATGCTCTCCGCGGGGCACGGGCCGCGAAGCGACCGCGTTGCCTCACTGCGGGCGCTGCTGGACGGGGCTCCTGCTGCTCGCACTCTTTGTCGTCTCGGGTTGCGCCTGGTGCCGGAAGAGCACGGCGGATAACCCCACGCACATTCGCCACTGCATCGACCAGGCACTCGCGGCACAGGATCGCGGCGACATCACGACGGCTGAAGAACTGCTGACGGACGCGGTCGAGGACTATCCCGACAACGGAGAGCTGCGCTGGGAGCTGGCGCGACTGCTCCTGGAGAAGGGAGACAACGAAGCCGCGGTCGTCCACCTGCGGCACCTCGTCGCGAACGATCCCGACGATTGCCGCGGCTACAGCCGTCTCGCCCACGTGCTCTACTGTCAGCACCGTTATGCCGACGCCGACCGGTTGATCACCCTGGCCCTCCAGATGGATCCCAAGTATGCCGAGGCGCTCGTGCTGAAAGGGAAGCTCGACGAGATCTGGGGGGAGGACGACCGTGCTCTGGAAGCGTATCACCGCGTCCTGCAGCACGACCCCTACCGTGCCGATGCCGTCCTGCGGATCGCCGCCATTCACGCGCGGCAGGGGCGGCTCGTGCAGGCGGCTCCCTTATTGCGGCTCGCCCTCGAACAAGGGACGCAAATCCCTCCCGAGCGCCGGCGGGAGATGCAATGGCTGCTCGGTCGCAGCTACGCGCAGTCGGAACGCTGGCCCGAGGCGGTGGAGGCGCTCGCGGCCGCTCTCCCGGAGAAAGGCCGCACGGCCGACCAGCTCTATCAGCTTGCCTACGCCCGCTATCGCGCGGGCGATCTCGAAGGCGCACTGCGCGACGCCGAGGAGGCCCTCCAGCGGCAACCGCGACACGGCCCCAGCGAGCTGATGTTCGCGCAGCTCAACCAGCGGCTCGGTCCCTCCCGGGAGATCGCTGCACCGGGGCACTCCGCCCCGGAGCTGATCCCCGCGCGGCACATCCAAGCGAACGAGACGACGACGCTCCGCCCTGCCGACCTGCGCTCGCCATCTTCGGCGGAGCCGCCGCCCCCTCGATCGGCACCGCAGGAAGACGACACGTTCCCACGGCAGCAACCCCGCTGAAAGCGCCCGCCCGCTGGACGCACCTGCTCGCGCCCATGCCCGGCACGGGTCACAGCAGACCTCTTGCCCCCCAGTCAAGCGCGCAGCCGATTCTGTTCCCGCCGCAGGAAGGAAAGCGCCGCGTGCCGGATTCTCCGGTATACTCGTCCGCAGACAGTTCGCTCGACTTCCCTTCCTTTCAGAGGAGCCGCTCGATGAGTTGGTCGCGTTCGCTGTGGTTTGGGCTGGGTGTCTGGATGCTGACTTTCTGCGCCGGCGTCCCCGCCGCGCGTGCGGATGAGAAGGACGGTCGGCTCGACATCTACTTCATCGATGTCGAAGGGGGAGCGGCCACGTTGTTCGTCACCCCTGCCGGCGAATCGCTGCTGATCGATTCGGGTTACCCCGACAACAACGGCCGCGATCGCGACCGCATCCTGAAAGTCGTTCGCGAAGTCGCGGGGCTCAAGCAGATTGACCACGCCGCCGTCTCGCATTGGCACCTCGACCACTACGGCAATCATGCCGTGCTCAGCACCGAGATTCCCATCAAGAACTTCTGGGACCGCGGGATTCCCGAATCGCTCGCCGAGGACAAGCTCTTTCCCGAGCGGATCGCCAACTACCGCGCCGCCAGCCAGAACAGGTCGAAGGCACTCTCCGTCGGCGACCTGCTGCCGCTGAAGACGGGCAAGACTCCCCTGCAGGTGAAGATCATCACCGCCAGCGGTGAGGTGATTCCCAACGAAGGCCCGGCGAACCCCCACGCGCACAAGCATCAGCCGATGGCCGAGGATACGAGCGACAACGCGAAGAGCCTGAGCTTTCTGCTTTCATTCGGAAAGTTCACGTTCCTCTGCTGCGGTGACCTGACCTGGAACGTCGAAGCGAAGCTGATGACGCCGAACAATCCGGTCGGCCAGGTCGAAATGTTCATGGTGACGCACCACGGCCTCCCCGTGAGCAACAACCCCGTCCTCGTCCACGCGGTCGATCCCCGCGTCGCCATCATGTGCAACGGCCCGACCAAAGGGGGCGCCGCCCAGACGCTTGAAACCCTCCGCCAGACGAAGTCGCTCCAGGCCCTCTTCCAACTGCACAGAAACATCGCACTGAAGCCCGAAGAACAAACCCCCGCCGAGTTCATCGCCAACCACGGCACCACCGCCGACTGCAAAGGCGAATACATCAAAGCCTCCATCGCCCCCGGCGGCGAGAGCTATACGGTGCAGATTGGTGCCGAGGGGAAGGTGCATTCCTACCAGACAAGGCTTTAGGCTTTAGACTGTAGACTTTAGGAAGGACAGGTCAGGCTGCGCCTGACGGGGATTACGCTTTACCTGGGGGGCTCGTCCGCAACCTGCCCGGGGGAGATCGTCTGCGCTCTGATTCAAGGTTCCCTCGGGCAAGACAGAGTGCCAACGGCAGACATAACGAGTCTGTCGAGGAGTGTCTGCCGCGGCATCTGGCAGCCCCGCTATTGGGAACACACGCTGGAGGATGAAGAGGATTTCGGACAGCACTTCGACTATATCCATTACAACCCGGTAAAACACGGCTATGTCAATTGCCCGCGGGATTGGCCGCACTCGAGTTTTCATCGATATGTCCATGCCGGTGTCTACTCGATTGATTGGGCATCCTCGAAAAGGTCAGCTCCCGATTGCCGCCGGATCGAAGGTCGTGTGGGAGAGCCGATGGATTAACGCAGTAAGAGATGAGAAAGGCGCCGGCCACGCGGGGATTTGCAAACGTAGGCGTGTCCTACGGGGGTAGGCTATAGGTTGGAGACTTCAGGCTTTAGGTACAACTCTGCCAGTAGTTCGTGAGGAGCGTGAATGCTGAGTTTTAATCGTCCCCGTGTTGCAAGGGCACCGTACGCTAGCTTGGTAGGTATGATTCTCTTGCTGGCTGGTGCGGAGATCTTTGCGGAGGGAGCCGGGGCGGCAGTGGCGACGGGGCGGATTGCGGGGGTGGTTCGTTATACGGGGACGGTGCCGCCGGCGAAGCGGGTGACGGTGACGGATGGGAGCACGCTCGAGCATCATGATCTGGTCGTGGATCCGGCGACAAAAGGGTTGCGGGACGTGATTGTGGTCCTGGAGAATGCGCCGGCGCAGCCGGCCCTCGAAGAGGCGAAGCCGGTGGTGGTCGATCAGATCGACTGGCTTTTCAAGCCGCGAGTGGTTGCGGTTCAGCACGGGCAGGCGGTGCGTTTTGAGAACAGCGATATTGTGAATCACAGCGTGATGGCGGTTTCCACCCGGCGGGCGAATCAACTGAATTCGGTCGCCGCGCCGGGAAGGCCGATCGTGCATGCGTTCGAGCCGCAGCGGCAGCCGATCATGATCGGCTGTTCGTTGCATCCGTGGATGCGGGCGTGGGTGTATGTGTCGGCGCATCCGTGGTTTGCCCTCTCGGATGAAAAGGGGCGGTTCGAAATCGTCGGCATTCCGCCGGGGCGCTATTCGCTCCTGCTGCTGCATCCCGATACCGGTCACCGCGAACAGCGCACCGTGGAAGTCACCGCCGGGAACTGTGTCGAACTTGCGGTGGACTGGTCGGGGGAAAAGGGGCCGTAGCGCTGCGGGCGAGCGTTGTGTCCATGGCCGCCGGTCGGATGCGTGTGTCCTGGTTCGCGCAGGGCGTGACTTGTTCGAAGGGCGGCATTCGCGCATTCAGCAGACGCGAGGGGTGGATGTTCGAAGGGAACCAGGAGAGGGAACAGGAGCCCGATGGTCGACCTGGTGCTCTTTCCAACCCCAAGAGGGCGGCCCTGATATCCGGGAGAGCGTGTGGCGGAAGCGATTGAGGTCGCCGGAATCAGGTTTCAATGGTTATGGTGTTGCGAAAGTGTGGGGAGCGAGCGCGGGGCGCGCGGCCCGATGGGCCGCGGCTAAACGTATACGGCGGCCGCGGGTACTTGACCATTACACTTGCGACACGACGTGCGAAGGTTGCATGGGCGGATACCTGACGATTGACGAAGCACTGCTGAACTGAAGGAGTGTTCTTGATGCGTTCCATGACTTCAACGATCCTGAGGCCGCTGTCGCGAGCGCGGTTTCAGGTCTTCTGCCGGACAACTTTTGCCGTGGTGATGATGACGACGATTCCCTTTGCTGTGTCTGCTGCCGACGAGGCCCGGGAAGATCCCTTTCGCCCGCCGGCGATCACTGCCGGGAAGGTGCCGGTCATTCCCGAAGAACTGATCGAGCGATTGCGGCAGTATCAGAACGTTCGGGCCGCCGGGTTTCGGGGCTGGTCGCCGGATGGCAAGGGGATTCTCGTGCAGACGCGGTTCGGCGAGACCGCGCAGCTGCACCGCATGTACGAACCGGGCGGCCGTCGCGAACAGGTGACCTTCTTCCTCGAACCGGCCAACGGCACATTTCTCCCGGAAGCCAGGGACGGCGCGCTCGTCATCACCATGAGCGAAGGGGGGAGCGAGAACAACCAGGTCTATCTGCTCGACCGGCAGACCGGCAAGGCGATGCTCCTCACGGACGGGAAGTCGCGGAATCTGCTCGGCCCGATCCGCGAGGACGGCAGCCAGATGGTCATCGCCAGCAACCGCCGCAATGGTCGCGATACCGATCTCTACGTCGCCGACCCGCGCAAACCCGATTCGCTCAAGATGCTGCTTGAAACGAGCGGCGAGTTCTGGTCGGCCCGCGACTGGTCGCGCGACGGGAAGCGGCTCTTGATCAGCCGCTACGTATCGATCAACGAGTCGTACCCGGCACTGCTCGACGTCGCGAGCGGCGAGAAGCAGCCGATCCCCATCCCCGGAGGGGGAACCGCTTCGTTCGGGGCGATGGCGTTCGCCCCGGACGGAAAGTCGGCCTACGTCGCGACCGATGCCCGCGGCGAGTTCCGCCAGCTGGCCCGCGTCGACCTCGAAACGTTCGAATACACGTTCCTCACCAGCGATATTAACTGGGACGTTGACGAGCTCGCCATCGACCGCCACAGCGGCCGGGTTGCCTTCACGGTGAACGAAGACGGGGCGAGCACCCTCTACCTGCTCGATGGAGACGAACGGGTGCAGGTCGAGCTGCCGCTGGGAATCATCAGCTCGCTCGACTTCTCGCCGATCGACGGCAAGCAGCTGGGCTTCACTCTCTCGCGGCCCGATGCCCCGTCGGATGCGTACTCGTTCGCGGTCGCCGGGAAGCTGGCTGAGAATGCCCGGCCGCAACTGGTCCGCTGGACTTACAGCGAAGTCGGCGGTCTGAATTCCGAGCGGTTCATCACCCCCGAGCGAATTCGCTTCGAGAGCTTCGACGGCCGGAAGATTCCCGCGTACGTCTTCCGCCCGCGGGAGGCGTCGAAGGAGAAGCCGGTGCCGGTGATCATCAACATCCACGGCGGGCCGGAATCGCAGTACCAGCCGTTCTTTTCGAGCATCGATCAGTTCTATCTGAACGAAATGGGAATCGCGGTGATCCGCCCCAACGTGCGCGGCTCGGCGGGGTACGGCAAGACGTACCTGAAGCTCGACAATGCCGAGAAGCGGGAAGACAGCGTCCGCGACATCGGGGCGCTGCTCGACTGGGTTGCCGAACAGCCGGAACTCGACAAGTCGCGGGTTGCCGTGATTGGGGCGTCGTATGGCGGCTACATGGTGCTCGCGTCGCTGGCGCACTTCGGCGACCGGCTGCGGGCCGGCGTCGACATCGTCGGCATCGCGAGCTTCACCACCTTCCTGAAGAACACGAGCCCCTATCGCCAGGACCTGCGGCGGGCGGAATATGGCGATGAACGCGATCCGCAGATGCAGGCCGTCTTCGAACGGATCAACCCGACCAGCATCGCCGACCGCATTCGCTCGGCCCTGTTCGTCGCGCATGGCGTGAATGATCCGCGGGTGCCGTTCTCCGAAGCGGAGCAGATCGTCAGGATCGTCCGCGAGCAGAAAGGAGATGTCTGGACGGTCTACGCGGACAACGAAGGGCACGGGTTTGGGAAGAAGGCGAATGCCGACTACCTGACGGCGGCGATCGTGCTCTTCTTCCAGCGATACCTGCTCGGAGAGTGATTCGCAGCGGTGGTGTGGTAGATCACGCGTCGCGGCGGGCGGGGGGCATCCTCCGCCCGCGGGGAAAAGTGCGGGGGGAAATGAAAAGTGCCCTGAGTGGTCGACACCATGTCGACACGCCTCAGGGCACCTGCCAGCGGATTCACTTGCCGCACGACGATTTCGCAGCGGTTGCGAGCCGGCTCCGTCAGGGAGATCAGGAGAGCGGCTGCTGAAGAACTCGTCGAGCACAACCTCGGGAGGGCTTACCAGCCGTAACCGTAGCCGTAGCCATAACCGTAGTTGCCGATCCCGATCCCGATGCCGGGCGTGCTGTAGTAGAAGTTGTAGCTCGGGGTGTAGTACCCGTAGCGATAACCACGGTAGTGGTGGTGATGTCCGTGGTGATGGTGATGGCCATAGTGACCATGACCGTGATGGTGATGATGGTGACGGTGTCCATGATGGCTGTGACCGCGCCCGCCGTGTGCCTCGGCAGTATCGGTACCAGCGAACAGGGCGACTCCAGCAACCAGACCGCAAATCATCAGAAACTTCTTCATGAGGTTCTCCTCGTCGTGTGGTTAACTCGTTGATCCATTGACTCCAGTTCCGACTGGCTGGCACGGAGAAATGGCAACTGCGGTGCCGTACCTTGCGAGAAATGAACAAGAGTTCTCTCAACTCCTTATAAACACACAGGTTGCTGATTTTTCCCGGATTTCTGCAGGTGTTGCCGATGCCGGAAATGACTGTCTCTGATTTGCGAATTCTGATGTCATTTCGACAACAGATTCCTGTTGCGGGGACTCGGAACACGCCCCCGGACAGGAGCAGCGGACGTACAACCGGCACACTCGCGGAACACAAAAAAGCCCCGCGTGCGACGGGCGCACGCGGGGGCTTGGAGTCACCGGATTGAATGTCGAAGCGGGCGTAGAGAGGGCGTGCCTCAGGCGACGGGGCTGCGGAGCACGCCGATCTTTTCGATCCAGCCTTCCATGACGTCGCCGGGCTTCAGGAAGGTCTTGGTGGCGGCACCGACTCCCGCGGGCGTGCCCGTCGAGATGATGTCGCCCGGTTCGAGCGTGACGAAGCTCGAGATGAACTCGATGATGGCGGCGACGGGGAAGACCATCTCGGCAGTCGAGGCATCCTGCCGCACCTCGCCGTTGACGCGCAGGGTCATCTTCAGCGTCTGCGGATCGGGGAGTTCATCCGCCGGGAGAACGCACGGCCCCATCGGGCAGAAGGTGTCGTGCCACTTGCCGTGCAGCCAGTCGAAGAACCCGTCCTTGTCCCGCGGATTACGGCCCGGGTTCGGTTTGAACTCACGGTCGGAGATGTCGTTGACGACGGTATAGCCGGCGACGTAATCGAGGGCGTCGGCCTCGCGGACTCCCTTGCAGCGTTTGCCGATGATCACCCCCAGCTCCAGCTCCCAGTCGATGTGGTCGGGGGAAACTTCGGGAATCTTCACCGGGGCTCCGGGAGCGTTGAGCGTCGTGAGCGGCGGCTTCATGAAGACGTACGGAATGGTGCGGGCACGTTCTTCCGCCTTGCCGCCCCCTTCTTCGATGTGCTTCGAGTAGTTGCCCGCGAGCAGCAGCAGCTTGGAGGGATTCGGGATCGGAACGTGCAGCGAGACTTCATCGAGCGGCAGTTCCCACGCGGCCCGTTCCTCGGCGGAGACTTCGGCGAGGCGGCTTTCGAGCTCGCGAACGGCGGCGCGGGCGGTTCCCCCCGGCAGGAGCGGCAGCAGCGAATCGCGGTCGGGAAGGGCGACCCGCAGCGCTTCCGCCGCACGCGCCAGTGAGAGCACCTTGTCTTCCAGATAGAACCCGTTGAGAACGTAACCGCGGTGTTCGTAACGGCAGAGTCTCATGCAGCAGGCTCCCGGGGAGAGAGTTTCGACCTCGCCTGCCAGGCGAACGGCCGGTCATCCGGAAGCCCCACGCCTCCGGTTTTCCGTAGTGTGCGGCTTCGCGGGCGGTTTCTCAATGCTCCCCGCCCGATTCCACGGTTTCCGCGACCGCCGCAGGTTCGACTTGCCGCAGCTTCCACAAACAACTAGCCTCTCGGCTCTTCGAGAGCAGCCTTGAGCGGGCGGAAAAATCGCTGCCGCGGTCGTGATCCAGATCGCTCCCGTTTGCGTATAATTCCTGCACGCCCGAGGTTTACTCCGCAGGGTAACCGGAGTTTCGCGAGTCCGCCCCAACCCCGGCCGCACAGTCGACGTACAGTGGTGGTGTGGCTCAGCCCCGACTCACGGGCAGCATCGGAGAGAATCGGAGGTCCCCGAGTTCTCTTCTCCCTCGGAGACGGAGCCGTCAGCAAACGGATGGAACAGGGCAGAGGACGGCACCGGGTTTGCCCAGCATTTGTAAAAGAATTGACGTAAGTACGGACAGACCGGCAACAGAGCTGCCCGCAATGACGCGGGAAAGTCCACCGGCCAGAGGAGTGAAAGCATGTTCTTCGACCCCATGTATTTCGTGTTCGTGGCACCGGCCATCCTGCTGATGCTGTGGGCGCAGATGCGGTTGCGCTCCGCGTATGCCCGCGGAATGCAGACGCCCGCTCCGCTCAGCGGTGCCGCGGCTGCCCGATATATTCTCGATCAGGCGGGTTGCCAACACGTGGGAATCGAGGAGGTCGGAGGCGAACTGTCCGATCACTACGACCCCCGTGACAAGGTGCTGCGGCTGAGTCACGACGTGTATCACAACCGCTCGATGGCAGCGGTCGGGATCGCTGCGCACGAAGCCGGGCACGCCATTCAGGACGCCCAGCAGTATTTGCCGCTCGTGGTGCGCAACGCGGCGGTTCCTGCGGCCCAGTGGGGACCGGGGATCTCGTTCGTGCTGCTGATCATCGGTGCCCTGATCGGATCGTTCGAGCTGATCGTCCTGGGACTGGTCGCGTTCGGCTGCCTGCTGTTCTTCCAGGTGGTGAACCTGCCGGTCGAATTTGACGCCAGCAACCGGGCCAAACGGGTGTTGAGCGAGCTGCAGATTGTCGATGGCGAAGGCGCGGTCGTGGTTCGCGACGTGCTGAACGCCGCCGCCCTGACCTACGTGGCGGCAACGCTGCAGACCTTGCTGACCCTGCTCTACTACATCTTCCGGTTTACCGGCGGCAGTCGCAACGACTGATTCGTGCTGCTCAAGGCTACGGCCATGCGAAACGGCGGGGTTCTCTTCGGAGGGCTTCGCCGTTCGTCTTTTGGTGATCGGTTCGAATGACCGCAAAAGGGGCGGGCAAGTATGGGCGCTCAAAGCCCAATACGTTCGATCCTCGTGTCTCCCGGTGAGGTCATGTCAGCAATCACTTTGCAGGTCGGCCGGGGTGAGGCGGCCGTCGTGGAGGGCGGACGCGATCAGTACGCCGTCGATGCCGGCGGATGCGAGATCCTGCAGGTCGGCGCGGTGCCGGACTCCGCCGCCGGTGATGATCCGCACGGCCGGATGCCGGGCCTTGATCCGCGAGGCGAGCTCGAGCGTGGGGACGCCCCGGCGGACTCCCACACTGGCCAGGTCCAGCAGAATGAATTGTGAGACGCCCCGGGCGACCGCCTCGGCGGCAATCGCTTCGGGTGACCGCTCCGGCCACGCGGCCGACGGACCGGTCAATGGCTCGCCGTTCTTGAGATCGAGGCTGAAAACCACCCCTTCGGGGCTGAACTCGCTGCACAGTTCGCCGAGAAACTCCGGCCCCGGGATCGACTCCAGCCCGGCAATCAGGATGTGTGCTCCCGCCGCGTGCACCTGCCGGGCCGTGGAAAGGTTCCGCAGTCCCGCATCGACGTACAGACGAAATCCCTCTGCTGCCAGAGCCTCGTACGCCTTCAGGTTGGGCGCCTCTGCAAGAATCGCATCGAGGTCGGCGATGTAGAGCGATTCGAGTCCGAACTGCGTGCGAAACGCCCGGGCGAGTGTGAGCGGGTCCGCCGACTCGGCGAGCGGGCTGACAAGGGGGCGGTACTGGTCGCGCTCTCCCGCGACGCCCCGGACGACGACGCCGTTCAGCAGGTCGAGGACAGGGAGCACGATCACAGGTCATGAACTCCGGAGAAGTGCGGTGAATGTCACCTGGTGCGGGAATATGGTAGGCTTCAGGAACATTCCGTGCGGAATTGTGGCGTTCGAGATCCCGTGGGGGCTGTCGCGGCTGCCTACTCTGGCGCTATGAGACTCTGATGTCAATCAAGTTCCATACCTTGCCGATTCGACCATTTGTCCGGACGTTGTGGAGCTGGTTTCTGCGTCCGGTGCTGGTGTGTGTCGGTATTCCTGTCCTGCTGTTGATGCTCATGTTTGCTGGATTTCAACGCTCCCTGATTTATCGACCTGCCCGCGTCCCGCACCTGCAATCGATGCACGTCGGCTTGACGGAACAGCAGGTTCACCCGCTGCAACTGACGACGAGTGACGGCCTGACCCTCAACGGTTGGCATATCACGGCACGACTGCAACGTCTTGCCGACCGGGCCGCCTGCGATGCGCACCTCCGCCAGGGAGGGCCGGTGATCCTGTACCTGCCGGGAAATGGCGGTCACCGGGGCTTCCGCACCGAACGCTTTCGGCTGCTGGCCCAGCTGGGAGTGGATGTCATTGCGTTCGATTATCGGGGATATGGCGATAATCCCGGTTCGCCGACGCAGGCGCACCTGGTGAACGATGCGTACAGCATCTGGAAGTACGCGACGGTCGCGCGAGGTATCGCGCCGGAGCAGATCATTCTCTTCGGAGAATCGCTCGGAGGAGGGGTGGCGACGCAACTTGCCGCCCGCATCTGCTCGGAGGGGACGCCGCCGGCGGGGCTGATCCTGCAGGCGACTTTCAATTCGCTGGTGGACACGGGACGGATTCATTACCCGTGGCTGCCGGTGCGGCTGGTGCTGGTCGACCGCTTTGCGTCCGTCGATGTGATTCCGCAGGTGAGCTGCCCGATTCTGCACCTGCACGGTGCGCAGGATACGATTGTGCCGATTGAACTGGGGCGGAAACTCTTCGCGGCGGCTCCCGAACGGTCGGCGAACGGAATTCCGAAGGAATTCGTCGAATTTCCCCGGGCGGGACACAACGACATTCTGGACGCCGCCGGCCCCGAGTTTCGCCGGGCAGTCAGCGCATTCCTTACCCGCGTCCGGGGCGAGTCCACGGCATCGACCGACGACGAAAACGTGGAGTTACCCGCCAGCCCCGACAGTTCCGGTGCCGTGCCCCGTTCCCTATAATCGGGATGCGATCCAGTCGCGGAAAGACCCGGGGATTCGCGAGTCCGCTCCCACCCAGCCACACAGTGACCAATGCTCGGCCTGGGACCATTGCCGGGACTGGACGAAGGAAGCCCCGGTGAGGAGAAAGCCAGGGTTTCTCCAGAACTCTTCCCACATAAGCAATACCGGTCATCGTACAAATCGAGACGGGGGATCGCACTCAGGCGTTGCGGCTGAATCGAGTGCGGGTGGTGTGCGGCGTCTTCCAGACAGCGAGTGACGGGACGGTTGGTCCCGCGGGAGAATGGTGAGGGTGTTCGTTGGACCGATCTTCAGCCGCGAGGTTTTGACCGCACCCCGCCAGGGGCGGCATTTTCTCACCCGTGCCGGTTATGTCGCCGCCCTGTTCGTCCTGCTGTACACCCTCGGGCAGGTCACGTTCGGCTGGCAGCAGGTGAAGCATCTGGGTGAGCTGGCGCGGTTCGGCAGCGTCCTGTTCCAGGTCTTCTCGCTGATCCAGCTGGCGCTCGTACTCTTCTTCGCGCTGCTGTTCGCCGCGGGGAACATTGCGCAGGAGAAGGACCGCAAGACCCTCGTCCTGCTGCTGATGACTGACCTGCGGAACCGCGAGTTGGTTCTGGGGAAGCTGTTCTCGAGTCTGCTGATCGTGGGGGTGCTGCTCGCCGCGGCACTCCCGGTGTTCACCTTCTCCCACCTCCTGGGAGGAGTCTCGCTGAGCCAGATCGGCTGGTCGGTCGCTCTTTCCGGAGCCGTTGCACTGGCGGCGGGAAGCTGGGGCTCGCTCGTGGCTTTCTGGCGGGAAAAAACCTTCCAGACACTCGCCTGGAGCGTTCTCGGGCTGGTTCTCTTCCTGGGGATTCTCGAAGGCACCATCGCGCTGCTGGGGCGGGATGCGACCGTCTCCACCTGGCTGGCGCTGTTTAACCCGTTCCGCGGGATGATCCTGATTCTCGATCCGCTCTCGGAGCTGGCGACTGCTTCGGGAGTCGATTCGCAGCCGCTCGCGTATGTCATTGCGCTGCTCGCGCTCGCGGTGGCGCTTGATGCGGCGGCGATCCTGCGGCTGCGCGTCTGGAATCCGTCGGACGCCCGCTACACGCCTCAGAAGCCGGAAACCGCGGATGCGACGGGCAAGCTGAAGACGCGGACCGTCTGGCACAACCCGATCATCTGGCGGGAGATCATGACGAGTGCCTACGGGCGGAAGATCTATGTGATCAAGCTCGCCTATCTGCTGATGTTCATCGCCGCAGCCTATTACGCAGTCCGCACGAGCGGCCTTGAGACCGAACTGGTGCTGGGGATGATCGCACCTTCCGGCTTTGCGTTCATCGGGCTGGCGCTGCTGAGCCTGATGCTGGTCAATGCACAGGCGGTAACTTCACTGACGACCGAACGGGACGCGAAAACCCTCGAACTGCTGCTCGTGACCGATATCACCGCGCGGGAGTTCATCTTCGGCAAGCTGGGGGGCATCCTCTACAACACGAAGGAAGTCATCCTGCTGCCGTCCGCTCTCGCCGGCTACTTCGCGTGGGAGGGGACGCTCAGCGGCGAGAACTTCTTCTATGTGTTCTGCGGCTTCCTGGTACTGGTGATTTTCGCGGCGATGCTCGGCCTGCATGCCGGACTGACGTTCGACAATTCGCGGACGGCGATCGCGAACAGTCTCGGGACAATGTTCTTCCTGTTCCTGGGGATCTTCATCTGCATGATGCTAATCCTCGAAGGACGTTCCTCGTTCTTCTACCAGTTGCCGAGCTTCCTCGTGTTCATCCTCGGCGGCAGTCTCGCGCTGTCGGCTTCGCTGACGCACAAGAACCCATCGACGGCGCTGACGATCTCGGCGTTCATCCTGCCGTTCTTCACGTTCTACGCGATCACCGGCTTCCTGCTGCACGAAACGCTCGGCGTCTGGCTGGTGATCCTCACCGCTTACGGTTTCACGACGATCGCCATGCTCGTCCCCGCGGTGAGTGAGTTTGACGTGGCCCTCGGCCGTACGACCCTCGACCGCGGCTGATCGGCACGCATTCAACAGCGACAGGCTCGCGAGGCGGATACACGGAGTCGGCGCACGCGCGTGGCCGGGGCGGGACGAAGGAAGCCCGGGGGGAGGTGATACGGCAATCACCATTCCGCTGCATTCCTGCAGGAGCCGCCGCCATGGAGGGAAGCCCGCTGAACGTACGAAGTCCCGGTCCGCTGCCGCATCGCGGGCGGCGAGATTTCAGGACCTGAAACAAGCCGCATCCATCCCACCGGGTTTCGGAAGTCCCCTCCAATCCCGGCCGCGCGAGCCTGGCGCTTTCGATAACGCGAGTCTTGAAACCGCGGCTCAACGGTGCGGACGGAGCGGGAGCGATCGTGCGCCGGTACCGAACGCGACGCTACTCGTCGCGGTGGACCGTCTCGGGGGAGAAGGCGGGGAGGCAGACGGCGATGTATTCGGCTCCCTCTTCGCCGGGCGTTGAGTATTGCACCCATTCGCCCGGGTGAGCGATGACCGCCTCGCCGGCCTGTACGTGAAGCTCGCCCTCGCGCGTGGTGACGACGAGAGTGCCGCGGAGGACAAGGGTGTACTCGGTGAACTCCGGCGTCTGTCCCGGTTCGATCCAGCCCGCGGGGCTGCGCATGCGGGCGATGCTCACCTCAGCGCTCTTCGTGTTCACCCGGCCGACATACTCGTCGATGATCTTGGGGAGATTCCCCGCGGCCACGACCTGTGTGGGAGTCGGAATGTGCGTCGGCATGGCGGCGCTCCGGGTGAACGGTCGAAGAGACTGTGAGATTACGATTCGAGAGCCTGCTTCATGTCGGCGATCAGATCATCGGGATGCTCGATGCCGACCGAAACGCGGAGCGTCTTCTCGGTGATCCCGGCGGCGCGGCGGGCTTCCTGCGAGATCGAGGCGTGGCTCATCGTCTCGGGGTATTCGATCAGCGATTCAACACCGCCGAGCGATTCGGCCATAGCGAACAGCCTGGTGTTCATCATGACCTTCTCGGCGGCGATGCGGCCGCCCTTCACATCGAAGCTGAGCATGCCGCCGAAGCCGGTCATCTGCTTCTTCGCGAGCGCGTGGTGCGGGTGGTCGGGCAGGCCGGGATAGTAGACGCGTTCGACCTGCGGATGCTCATTGAGGAACCGGGCGAGTGCCATCGAGCCGCGCTGATGCGCTTCCATCCGCGGGCCGAGCGTCTTCACGCCCCGCAGCACCAGCCAAGCATCGAGCGGGGCACAGCCGAGCCCCAGGGCGTTGGTGATGTAGCTCACGCGGTCGGCGTGTTCCTGCTCGCGGGTGATGACACAGCCGGCGACCACGTCCGAGTGGCCGTTCAGATACTTCGTCATCGAGTGGACGACGATGTCCACGCCGAATTCGAAGGGCCGCTGGAAGTAGGGGGACATGAACGTGTTGTCGGCGATCGTGATCGCACCGGCGGATTTCGCGATGGCGACCAGCGCTTCGATGTCGACGAGGTTCAGCAGCGGATTGCTGGGGGTTTCGATCCAGATGCACTTCGTCGCGGGCGTGATCGCGTCCTTGACCTTCTGCAGGTCGCCCATCTCGACGAAGGAGAACTTCAGGCCGAGCTCGGTGAAGACCGATTCGAACAGCCGGTAGGTGCCGCCGTAGATGTCGTGCCCGGCGATGATGTGGTCGCCCGGCTTGAAGAGATGCATGACAGCGGTGATGGCCGCCATGCCGGTACAGGTGGCGCGGCAATCGAGTCCGCCTTCGAGGGCGGTGAGGTTTTCTTCGAGAGCGCGACGTGTCGGGTTGCCGCTGCGTGTGTAGTCGAAGCCGCGATGCTTGCTGAGATCATCCCACGCGAAAGTCGAGCTGGGATAAATGGGAGTGATGACACTGTTGTAGGTGGAGTCCTTGCCCACGCCAGCGTGCACGCAACGGGTTTCGAAGTGCATGGAGAATCAATCCGGAAGTTCGAGTCGGGAGGTTCGGGAGGAGAGGGACGTCCCGAAATCAGAGGGAGCCGCCGCAAAAAGGTTCGCGGCGACCCGACGAGCTTCTCATTCTACCGCTCCGCGCGCGCATTTCCATTGATGCGCGGCCCGGGTGAACGGACGCGCATCAACGGGAATGGGCAACTCCCGGGCGGGAACGTCGAATCAGGCGCTGAAGAGCGGCGTCGAGAGGTAGCGCTCGCCCGAATCGGGGAGCACGACCACGATCGTCTTGCCGGCCGCTTCGGGGCGGGCGGCGACTTTCAGTGCGGCGGACATCGCGGCCCCCGAACTGATGCCGCAGGTGATCCCCTCTTCCCGCGAGATTCGCCGGGCCATTTCGAACGATTCATCGTTCGTGACCTGGATGACTTCGTCGAGCAGCGAGGTGTCGAGGTTTTTGGGGATGAAGCCGGCACCGAGCCCCTGAATCTTGTGCGGTCCCGGAGGGCCACCGGAGATCACCGGACTGTCGGTCGGTTCGACCGCGACGGACTTGAGGGGATGCTGCTTCTCGTGCTTGATGTAACGGGAGACGCCGGTGATTGTGCCGCCGGTGCCGACTCCCGCCACGAAGATATCGATGTTCCCTTCGGTGTCGTTCCAGATCTCGGGACCGGTGGTGCGGAAGTGGATCTCCGGGTTCGAGGGGTTGTCGAACTGCTGCGGCATGTAGAACTCGGGGTTGGCCGCGAGTTCCTCGGCCTTGGCGATCGCCCCCTTCATCCCCTCGGCACCGGGGGTGAGGATGAGATTAGCACCGAACGACTTGAGCATGGCCCGCCGTTCGACCGACATCGTCTCGGGCATCGTGAGGGTCAGCGGATAACCGCGTGCGGCACACACGAACGCGAGGGCGATCCCGGTGTTTCCGCTGGTCGGCTCGACGACCTGCATTCCGGGCTTGAGTTTGCCGGTCTTCTCGGCATCCCAGATCATCGCCGCGCCAATTCGGCACTTCACGCTGTAAGCGGGGTTTCGACCTTCGATCTTGGCGAGGACGGTCGCCTTGAGTCCCTGGGTCAGGCGATTGATCCGCACCAGCGGGGTGCGGCCGATGGACTCGGCATTATCTTTATAAATCGGCATCAGCAAGGCTCCTTGAGTGGCTCCATGGATTCTCGATGCATTCCCCCGCGGGCGATCGGGATGACTCCGCATCCGCCGTCATTATGGGGAAACTCCCGGCGCGAGGCAACGGGAATTGGGTAGGCTGGAGACTGGAGACCGGAGACTGGAGTATCAAGAATCTGCGAATGCCGTTGTGCGCAGGTCGATTCTTCCGCAGGCCGGATCAGTAGCCGACGTCGAACCAGTCTTCGCGAATCGTGGTGCGATCCCACGAGTTGCCGTTGCGCAGAATGATGTTGTTGACGCGGTGGCCACCGCGAATTGCAAAGCGGGGATGCGCGCCGACAACAGCCGGGCGGTAAGCCGATCGGCTCGACGGCGGGATCGGAAACGAGTAGCCGATGCTGTCCACATGGCTGTAATACGAGGGCGCGAACATCCAGTCAGCGGCGCTGGCTGCGTTTGCCAAAAGAAGAGTTCCGGCGACAATGGTCGCTGCCGCGAGTGATTTCCGCAGGGACAAGGTCATGACCTCCTCCGGAGTTTCAGAGGCTGGTCTGGGGGCCGTGAACATTCTGGACCGGTCTTCCCCCGGTCCCGTTTCGCCTCAGGTCCGATTCCGCGGTTCGCGTTGCCGCAAGGCAACAACCTGTTGACTCCGCAGGTTCAATGTTGAGCGAAGGCCACGGAATTCGGCGCTTTCAGCGATGTTCCGGCAATAATGCACTTGCCGTGCCGTCCGGCTCACTCGGACAGTTTCCAGGGATGTTCGCGATAACGTTCGAGCACCGGCCGGTTGGTCAGGTTGAAGTGCAGGGGCGTCAGCGTGACGTAGCCTTCGAGTGCCCCTTCCACGTCGGTATCGGGCTCGGCGGGATGGTCGTTCTGGCGGTCGGCACCGCTCCAGTAATACGTGCGGCCACGCGGATCGAGACGTTTCTCCATCACCTCGCGATACCGCTCCAGCCCGGTGGGAAGGACCTTGATTCCCAGCGGCCATTCGGGCCGCGACTCGGGGAAGTTGATGTTCCAGAGCGATCCCCGCGGCGACTCCCGGTACAGCTGCTCGATCAGCCCGACCGCCAGTTTCGCGGCCCGCGGATAATCGGGATGCTCGGACATCGTCAACGAGACCGCGATCGAGGTCACCCCGAAAAACGCCCCTTCGATCGCGGCGGCGACCGTTCCCGAATAGAGGACGTTGATGCCGAGATTCGCTCCGCTGTTGATGCCGCTCACGACCAGGTCCGGCGGCGGGGAACACAGTTCGAGCATGGCCAGCTTCACGCAGTCGGCGGGGCTGCCGGCGACTTCCCAGCCGAAGCGGACGTTATCGCGAAATGCTTCGCTGACGATGAGCGGCTGCAGATAGGTGATCGAATGCGCGACGCCGCTCTGATTGACGCTGGGAGCGGCGACATCGACCTCACCCAGTTGCTTCAGCTCGTCATACATCGCTCCCAGACCGGGAGCATAGATTCCGTCGTCGTTCGTGAGCAGGATCCGCAAGTGTCGCCCTTCCTTCGCTGATAATGATGAGTCACGCTGCCGGTTCAGCATACTCCTCTGAGGGAAGGCTGACCAGTTGTCGTGACATCCCCATTTCGCAACCGCAGCTCGTGATTTTCGTCACGACGAAGACTCGTCGCACGTCTCTCCCCGTTGCGAGCGGCGCAGGGCGGCGAGGGCCTCTTCGGCAATTTTCTTCACGCCGCCGTCTTCGTCGCTGAGGGCGGCTTCGAGCACTGCCTCCGCCTGCGGATGCGGAAGTTTGCCAATCGCTTCCGCCGCGGCGGCCCGGACGCGGTTCTTCTCATCCTCGCGCAGTGCGCGGGCGAGCGGCTCGAACGCTTCCACCGCTCCCAGGTCGCCGAGTCCTTTCGCCCCCCACATCCGCGCGAGCCACTGGCGATCCCCGGTCAGCATGTGCAGCAGCGGCAGGAGGGCCCGGCGGTCGCGCGTCAGACCGAGCAGACGCGCCGCCGGCGAACGGGTCAGCGGCACCGGGTGTTCGAGGAGTTTCAGCAGATCCTCGACGCAGTGCTCGCGGACCACTTCGGGCATCGCCAGCAGGCTCCGCTCGGCGAGATTCCGAACCGTATTCACCTTGTCCGCCAGCAGTGCCGTGAGTGCTTTCGCAATCTCCGGCCGGGAAACGAACGCCAGCCCGATCGCCCCCAGGCCGCGCTGTGTCTCATCCGCAGCAGTCAGCGATTCCCGCAGAAAGGCCACCGCGCGGGGGTGCTGTGTCCGCCCCAGCGATTCGGCAACCGCCTGCCGCGGCTGCTCACCCGTCGCCGGGTCGAGCATCAACCGTTCGAGGGTCGCCACGACCGCTTCATCGTCGGTTGTGGCGGCGGCCTCAATCGCGCGGGCCCGGCGCTCCAGGTCGCTGCCGGTCAGGTCTTCGATCAGGGTCGGCATGCGCAGGCGATGGTCAGCAGCAGGGGAGGAGAATCAATCCAGATCGGGCTGCCGGCCTGAATTGCCCGCCGGCGAAAAGACTCCGGTACGCTACGTATATTAACTCTTCTTGCGGAGCTCGATGGGCAACTGATCGATCTTCGCGGCAAGGATGAAGTCATTCTCCGACAGCCCGCCGATGGCGTGCGTCCAGATCTCGATCCACACGTTGCGGTACGATTCGAGATGCAGGTCGGGGTGATGCCCCTCATCCTCGGCAAGCTCGGCGACGGCGTTGAAGAAGTCGAGCCCCGCCATGAAATTCTTCACCGTCCAGTCCTTGCGGATTCGCAAACCGTCGTGAGTCAGCCTCCAGCCGTCGAGCTTCGTCAGCTGCTCTTCCGCTTCGGCCAGTGAGAATTTGGGAACGCCACCCTCACAGGGAACACATCGCTTCCGGGTCAACTCTTCCGCACTCTGCACTGTCATGACAGGCCTCCCGAAGTCGCGGTGTCGCGGGCCGGCTTCAGCCCCGGGGAATGATTCCGGGGACACACAGAGCCGGCCCCTCCCCCATTGTTGAAGCCCGCGGGGAACAGTCAACCATGGTCTTCCTGCGAGGACACCGCGACAAGATCATTCTGTCCGCGCGGCCTCCCGTCGATACTCCGCGCGGAGCGCGGACAGTTGGAAGGATATTTTCCCCGCGAGCGGGAGCGGCTTGTCCCGGGGGGCTTCCCTTCGGTTCAGCCACCGGCCACACAGACGACCGGCCGGCGGCGATCACCCGATCTCGCGACTTCTCGAAGCGGCCCCTCCGTCACACGGTCGCATGGACGCGTTCGTGGTGCCGATTCAGCGCGGCCTCGATAAAGCTCGCAAACAGCGGATGCGACTCTCCCGGACGCGACTTGAACTCGGGGTGGAACTGCACCGCGATGAACCACGGATGGTCCGGCACTTCCACGATCTCCACCAGCTTTCCGTCGGGGCCAGTGCCCGAAGCAATCAGCCCCGCGGTAGCGAAATCCGCGCGGTATTCGGGGTTGAACTCGTAGCGGTGCCGGTGCCGTTCGCTGATCTCGGCGCAGCCGTAGATCTGCTCGGCTTTCGAGCCCGGCTCGAGGATGCAGCGCTGGGCGCCGAGCCGCATCGTGGCCCCCTTGTTCGTGACCTGCTTCTGCTCGTCGAGCAGGCAGATCACCGGATCGGGAGTGTCGGCTTCGAACTCGGAACTGTTCGCTTCCTTCAGGCCGAGGACGTTCCGGGCGTACTCGATGACGGCACACTGCATCCCCAGACAGATGCCGAAGAACGGGATGCCGTTCTCGCGGGCATAGCGGATCGCTTCGATCTTGCCCTCGATCCCCCGCATGCCGAACCCGCCCGGGACGAGAAGCCCGTCGACGCCGCTGAGCATCATTTCGGGGCCGTTGGTCTGCAGGTCTTCCGCTTCGATCCGCTTGATGATCACCCGGGTCAGGTGCGAGATGCCGGCGTGGTCGAGTGACTCGTAGATCGACTTATAAGCATCCTTGTGCTGGATGTATTTGCCGACGACGGCGATCGTCACTTCGTGTTCGGGGTTGCGGACCTTCTGCAGCAGGTCGCTCCACTGGCTCATGTCGAGGGGGCCGGCCTTCAGCCCGAGCTTGTCGACAATCAACTGGTCGAGCCCGTGCTCCACGAGCCCGAGCGGGACTTCGTAGATCGAGAACTCCTTGTCCGGCTCGTCGATGACGGCGTTCTTCTCGACATTGCAGAAGAGGGCGATCTTCTCGGCATCGTCGCGGCCGAGCCCCCGTTCGGTGCGGACGATCAGGATGTCGGGCTGGATGCCGATCTCCCGCAACTGGCCGACGCTGTGCTGGGTCGGCTTTGTTTTCAGCTCGCGGGCGGCGCGCAGATAGGGGGCGAGCGTCAGATGGATGAACAGGCAGTTCGACTTTCCGATATCGAGCGGAATCTGCCGAATCGCTTCGAGGAACGGCAAACCTTCGATATCGCCGACCGTCCCCCCGAGTTCGGTGATGACAACGTCGACATCAGGACCGCCCAGGCGGGTGACCGCCGACTTGATCTCGTCGGTCACGTGCGGAACGACCTGGACGGTGTTGCCGAGATACGCGCCGCGGCGTTCCTTCTCGATGACACTCAGGTAGATCCGTCCGGTCGTGTAATTCGACTCGCGGGAGAGCGGGCCGTGGGTGAACCGCTCGTAGTGTCCGAGGTCGAGATCGGTTTCGGAGCCGTCGTCGAGGACGTAGACCTCGCCGTGCTGATAGGGGCTCATCGTCCCCGGGTCGACGTTGATGTAGGGGTCGAGCTTCTGCATGCGGACGCTCAGGCCCCGGCGTTCCAGCAGCAGGCCGATCGAGGCCGCGGTGAGCCCTTTCCCGAGAGAACTTACCACGCCGCCGGTCACAAAGATGTGTTTCGTCATACTCAGAGGGGGTTGATTTCCGAAGGCCGGAGGTGCGGAGCGCGGGCGAAAACGGCGCGCCAGCCGCGCAGGCTCCGACCGGATAAGGAAGCTGCGTCCATCTTTTCAGCCACCGGCGTCTGGCCGGCCGGCCGGCATCGCGCTGCGGACGCGTTGAACGAATCGAGCATAATCTTCTGGCGTGTCGATGCCAACTGCTGGCTGGTCCACAATTCCGACCTGGATCGCTGCGCCCGCTTCGAGCGCTCGCAACTGCTCCAGCTTTTCCAACTGTTCCAGCCGCGATGGCGGCAGTTCGGTCAGCCGCAACAGGAACTCGCGGCGATACGCATAGATCCCCAGGTGCCGCAGCCAGGGAGAGTCGCCTTTGAGCAGCTCCGCCGGCTCCTGATCCCGGCAGAAGGGGATCGGGCAGCGGCTGAAGTAGAGCGCGCGGCCGTCCGCGGCACACACGACCTTCACGCAGGAGGACGCCTGCCACTCGTCGAGCGTGCGGATCGGTGTCGCCAGGGTCGCCATCTCCGCCGCCGGGTTCTGTCGCAGGAGGCCGACGAGCAGGTCGATCTGAGCCGGGTCAAGCTCCGGTTCATCCCCCTGAATGTTCACGAGGAGGTCCGCGTCGGGGCAGTGCCGGCGGACAACTTCCGCGATCCGGTCGGTTCCGCTGGGGTGATCGCCGGTCAGCTCGCAGCGGCCGCCGAACCCGCGAACGGCCGCCGCAATCTCCTCGCTGTCGGTCGCCACGATGACCTCGTCGAGCGAATCCGCCCGGCACGCGGCCTCCCAGGTGTATTGCAGCAGCGGCTTGGAAGTCTCGGCCAGGAGCAGCTTTCGCGGCAGCCGCGTCGAGGCGAGCCGGGCCGGAATGATTCCGTAAGTCTTCATTGCAGGTGTCCGCTCCGTGAACGGGGGGCAACTCTTCGTCCATGTCGAGACTTTGCCGGCACGGCGGGATCACAGGACCTCTCCACTCGTGCCGACGATACAATAGCGAATACGGCACGAAATGACGAATTCACCGCCTCGGCAATTTGTCCGGCCGGTTGTGGACTCTTCGCAGGTCACGGCGGCAACTTGTACTGAAGGAGACATCATGCCCGGCAGGGAGCACGAAACGTACATGCGGCGGGCGATCGAGATGGCGCGGCAGAATCCCCGCTTTCCCTTCGGGGCTGTCCTGGTGGATAACGACAACGGGCAGATCGTCGCCGAGGGAGTCAATCGCAGCCATCTCAACCCCACCTGGCATGGCGAAATCGACGTGATCAACCGTTACGCGGCACTCCCCGAACGCGTGAGCTGGTCCCGTCTGCGACTGTACACGACTGCCGAACCGTGCTGCATGTGTCAGTCGGCGATTCTCTGGGCGGGCATCGGAACGGTGGTGTATGGGACTTCGATTGCCACGCTCCAGCGGCAGGGATGGACGCAGATCGACATCCGGGCCGACGAAGTCATCCGCCGCACCCCGTTTACCCGCTGTGAACTGGTCGGCGGCGTGCTCGAAGCCGAGTGTGATCCCCTGTTCGAAGCCGCGCGCCGGCTTGCCAGGGGGGAGTGAATCGCCGCCGGGTGACCGCGTGGCCGTTTCGAGGTCCCGCTAGCTGCCGCGACGCCGGAACACGCTTCCCGTCGCATCCTCGTAAGCCAGTTCCCAGTCGGGGCTGCGGCGCAGCTCGCCGAGCAGCGCGGTGCGCGAGCGGTCGATGACGATGGTCCCGACCCGGTATTTTGACATCGTCTCCCGCCACCCGGGCCAGGCACGGACCGCGGCCCGGTAATCTTCCCAGACTTCCGGGGGGACAAGATGCGCGTGCGAGTGGACGAAAATCGGCAACTCGGGAGGGCCCGCCCAGACGAGGTAGTCGCCCCACTCGTACGCGTTGAACACCTGTCCGCGCGGGGGATGCTGGCGCAGGTGTTCCGTCAGGGCGACGGGTGTCGCCCGGGAAACCTGATCCTGCAACGAGAGCGATTTCCCGCGGATCTCCTGCTGCCCGAGCGGAGTCGCCACCACGGCCGCCGCGATCAGCAAGCCGCCGCCGATCCAGCCGAACAGGTTCGCTGCGCTGTACTCTTGCGGTAATTCGGTCAGAGGAGACTGGCCGACGGCATCGCCCGTTCGAGGGGCGATATCAGCCGTCGTGGGGCGATTCGCGGGAAAAGATGTCCGCCAGGCTTTCCCGAGGCGGCGAAAGAGAGACCGGCCCACCGCATGCCCGTGCAGGGCGGCGAAGTAAGCCGCCGGAATCGCCCACCAGTGCAGAAATCGCGAGACCTGGGCCATCGCCACTCCCAGTCCGAGCAGCAGGATCAGTTCGGCGGCCCTCCGGCGCCGGGGGGTGACGCAGTAGACGACTCCCAGTAGAACTGCGACGGCAATCGCGGCCTGTGCCTGAAACAACCGGGTTCCCAGCGGCCTCCACTCGACGAGCGCCTGCAGATTCGGGTCGGCGGCAAACGTCAGCACTTCCCGATACAGCCCGGCTCCGTACGGATTGATCAGCCCCGCGAGAGCGCACAGGAGCATCAGTCCCGCCAGTTGCCGCAGGCGTCGATGCCCGAGCGCCCGCCGCCCCGATCCGGTTCGCCGCCAGACATCGAGGAACCTTCCCAGCGTGTAGACCGCCAGCAGGCCAAGCCCGAGGATGAACGAGCCATGCAGGTTCGCCCACAAGGCAAGCGTCAGCGGCAGCAGGATCCAGTCGCTGCGGCGGAGCGTTCCGCGCTCCAGCCGCGTGAAGATGAATACGAACGCCACCAGCCCGGCGAGCTGCGGACGAATCAATGCGTTGCACGGAGAAGTTCCGACGAACCACTGCTGCCGTTCGAGAAGAAACAGGAAACCGATTTCCGCACATCCCCAGAGGAGGCTCCCGGTCTTCCGCCGGAGGCGGTCCAGGAGCAGTCCCACCGCCGCCATAACCGACGCGGCGAAGGCGAACTGCAACGCCGCGACGCCCCCGCAGCGCCACAGTTGATAGCCGAGCCATTGGCTCAGCCAGGCCGAATCGACAAAAGGCGCGTTGACCGCGAGCGGCATCAGCGGTTCGGTCGCGGGAAGCTGTCCGTGCTCCGTGATCCAGCGGCCATACGCGAGATGTCCCCAGAGATCGGTGTGCCACAGCGGCAGAGTGCTCAGCCACCACAGACCGGCGGCCATCAGTCCCGCGACGAGCAGGAATGCTCCGGGAATGCCGCCGTGCTTCCGCGCCGCCTGATTCACGCTCGCGTTCCCTCTTCCGCGCTGCCGGGGGCATCGGGATCCGGCGCCGGCAGCTTCTGCGGACGCCGGGCGGGAACGAACGGCTCGATGAGGATCGACGATTCCTGCGGCAAAAGCGGCGATCCCGGGGGGGGGACGGGCTTTTCCTCCTCTTCGGTGGCGGCGGGCGCACGCGCCAGCTGTTCCGAGGGAGGGGCCATCACGACCGGTTCCCAGCTCTTCGCCTCGGGGCCGAAGACATCGGCGAGGATCTTGCGGGCCTCGTCTTCACCACTGGTTCCGCGGAGGTTCGACCAGATCAGCCGGGCCAGGTCGATCCCGTCGCGGTAGCCGCGGTTGATGTAGATTCCCCGCAGAATCGTCTCCCACGCCTCCAGCAGGTCACCCCGCTGAAAATACGTCAGCGCCACGTTAAACCAGGCCCCCGCGAGATCGGCATCGCGTTCGACCGCTTTCTGCCAGTGCCGGAACTTGACCTCCGGATCGTCACTCCTGTCGGCGATCCGCCAGTGATACCGGCCGTTCCAGAAGGGATGGGTCACCAGATAAAACGCCGGCAGCAGGAGCAGGTGCGCCGCCAGAAACGAACGGGCAACAAGTTTCCGTCGGAAAGGGGTGAACAGCGCCTGCCCGGCCAGCCAGCCATACGCGAGTCCCGCAAAGTGGGCGATGTTTGCAATCGCAAGCAGCTGCAGCTGCGTCAGCACCACGCAGAGGAACAGCCAGATGAATCCCCCGCGGACCATCCGGTCGTCGAACCGCGGCGGAAGGTCCGGGTCATACTTCCTCATGACGAGCAGGACGCCGAACAGCGCGTATGCAAAGCCGGACAGCCCGACAAAGGAGTGATGAAACGACTGGGCGACGCCGGAGAACGCCATCGCGGCAAGCACGAATCCGCCGTAGCGGAGCGAGCCCAGCCGCGGTTCCACCAAGCCCCCCAGATACCACACCACCATGGTATTGAGCACCAGGTGCAGCACACCGCCGTGATGGAACGCGCTGACAAAGATTCGCCACCATTCGCCGTCGTAGAGCGCCAGTTCGTTGACCGCCCCCCAGCTTTCGAGGGCGAGACGGAACGGGAGCCCCTGGGCCTGCGCAGCCAGAACGCCCGCAAACAGCAGCCCCGACAGAAACAGGCAACTGGCGGTGATCGGCCGTTCGTAGAGGGCGCGTGAGAGGAGATTCATTCTGAAAGATCCGACGTGTCTTCTCACGCCAATCATAGGGAGCGAACCGCGCGAGAGAAAGTTCCCGCACGCCGTGCCCCGTGACGCACCCGGCGACCTGCTGCGCCTCCCGGGAAAAAACAATGCGGCCCGGAACAGCGCCGGGCCGCGCGTCAGCGGGGAGAAGGGCTGCGATCAGCGCTCCGCATTCCGGCAGAATGCGTAATAAATCTCGGCCGCCTGCTGAAGTTCATCGATCGGGATCCATTCATCCACGGTGTGGGCCTTTTCGATCGAGCCCGGCCCGAAGACGACGGAGGGGACTCCACTCGACGAATAACGCGAGGCATTCGTCCCGTAGGCGACCCCCACTTTCCGGCGTTCGCCCGCCACCGGACGGATCTGCTCCAGCAGCCGATCGGCCCACTCCCCGTTGTTGTGGTCCGACAGCGGAACGCCCACGATCCAGGGGGGGAGCATCTCGAAATCGACGTCCACCTGGCTGCGTACGTACGCCCCGACCTGATCGATGACCGCCTGTCCATCTTCCCCGGGAATGACGCGGCGATCGATCTCGATCGTGCATTCGTCGGGGACGGTGTTGACGCTGATGCCTCCCTCGATGCGCCCCACACTGAGCGTCGAGGGGCCACAGAGTGGATGGGGTTCGCGCAATCCGGGCAGTTCCCGCGCATGCTTCTCGAGGGCCGCCAGGATCGGAGCCATCTTGTAAATCGCATTCACCCCCTCTTGCGGGCGCGAGCTGTGACAGGCCCGGCCGGTGGTGCGGATCTTCCAGCGGCTCGCCCCGCGGTGAGCGACGACGACATCAAGATCGGTAGGCTCGGCAACCACGGCAATATCGGGCGGGCCGAGAATCACCCGGCCGCCGGTGCCCGGTTCTTCCCAGCGGCGCGTCAGATCCCGCGAGCCGGTGGCGGTCGATTCCTCGTCGCAGGTGCAGGCCATGATGACGTTTGCCGCGCCGGCGGGGCGTTCCTTCACGAGCCGGGTGAAGGCGGCGAGCATCGCCGCGAGCCCTCCCTTGACGTCGCAGGCGCCGCGGCCGTAGAGCCGGCCGTCGCGAATTTCGGGCTGGAACGGGGGGACGATCATCCCGTCGACGGGAACCGTGTCCTGGTGGGCGTCGAGGAGGATGGTCGTCCGGCTGCCGGGCGAATCGAACCGGGCAACCACGTTGTGCCGACCGGGGGAGACCTCGAATCGTTCGTAGGGGACCTCAAGTTGCTTGAAGAAATCGTCGAGGTAATCGCTGAGCCGGGTTTCGAAGTACTCGGGTCCGGAGAGATCCCGTCCCATCGGGTTCACGCTGGGAATGGCAACGAGATTCTGGAGAAGCGGAAGCGGGTCCATGGGGAGAGGCTCTCCTCAAGCCGGTTGTGGAGGAAACGGGGGGGACGGAATGCTGTCGTCGCGTGTGCCTTGCGTCGGCGGCCCGCTCGGGGCGCCCTTGCCGGGGGGACAAGAATATCTGCATGGCCGGGTGCCGGCCTCGGGCGAACGGAGCGCTCTCGCTGCTGCCTTTCCTCTCGCGTCTGGGAAGGTTTTGAGGAGAGAAACTCCCGGAACTGAGAATCCCGTCCCGGTTCGCTGTTGCATTTCTGGCGACACATTATAATTCGACAGTCCTAACACTAGACGAATTTCGTCGTCTTTGCCAACATGCCCGTATGATTACGCCTGCCCTCCCGATCTTTCTGTTCGTGGTCATCTCCACAGGGGTTGCGGTTGCAATCCTGGTGCTGGCAACTTTGCTCGGCCCGAAGCGTCGTACGGCGGTCAAAGAGATGCCGTATGAATCGGGGATGGACCCCGTTCACGATGCCCGCCAGCGCTTCAACATCGGTTTCTACCTGCTCGCGATCGAGTTTCTCGTTTTCGACGTTGAGCTGTTGATCCTGTTCCCGTGGGCGGTTTCCGCCGGGGGAGGGCACGACGTTTTCGTCGGGCATGGCGTGTTTTGGGTCGTCATGGGCTTTCTGGCCATTTTGACGATCGGCTTCGCCTACACCTGGCGAAAAGGGGTGTTTCAATGGAAATAAGCGTTCCTGAGAATGTGGCGATCACCAAGCTCGATGCGCTGGCAAGCTGGTGTCGCAAGAATAGTCTCTGGCCGATGCCCTTCGCGACCGCCTGCTGCGGGATCGAGCTGATGGCAACCGCGGCCAGCAAGCACGATATGGCCCGGTTCGGGGCCGAGGTGTTCCGGTTCTCCCCGCGGCAGTGCGACCTGATGATCGTCGCCGGCCGCGTGGTGATGAAGATGCTTCCCGTCATGCAGCGGATCTGGCTGCAGATGCCCGAGCCCAAATGGTGCATCTCGATGGGAGCCTGTGCGTCGACCGGCGGCGTGTTCGATACCTATTGCGTGGTGCAGGGGATCGACCGATTCATCCCGGTTGATATGTACGTCCCCGGATGCCCGCCGCGGCCGGAGCAGCTGATCCAGGCGATCATCGACCTGCAGGACAAGATCCAGCGGGAAGGAACGATCATGGGCAAGGAATTCCAGGCGGCACAGCGTCAGCTGCAGAAGCGGGCGCTGATGGACATCGCTCCCGGGCAGTCGCTGCCCCGGCCGCTGCCGGTGCTGAGTCAGTAGCAGATTGCCGGTCGATCGGGGAGCCCCGCGGGCGGCAGTGTTCATCCCGGTCGCGGGTGTTCAGGTGGTCGACACGACTGCGGGATGATGTCGGGGCAGTTCGGCAGGCGGTGTTGAAGTTTGGGTCGGGCAGGCAGGTGAAACAGCCGGTCGGCTTGTTCAAATCTGCTGTGCGGCTTTACAGGTAGATGGCAGTTCCCTCGGCTGAGGGGTGGGATAAGGCACGATGAACGAGTTGGCGGGGGTACTCGACAAGCTGAAAAGCCGGTTCGGCGAGCGGATGTGGCAATATTCCCCGTTCCGCGAGGGGGTGAATCATCGCATCGTCGTCCCCGCCGACCAGTTGTACGCTTTCCTGGAGTTCCTCAAGGACGACTGCGGCTTCGACCTGCTCTCCGACATCACCTGTGTCGATTACCTGCACTATCGCGGTGCGCGGGATCGCTTCGGGCTGGTCTACAATCTCGTTTCGACCACGTCGAATCTCCGGCTGATTGTCCGCTGCTACCTGAACGAGCCGGATCTGAAGGTTCCCTCGGCCTACCCCCTCTGGAAGGGGGCGGACTGGTTCGAGCGGGAAGTCTACGACATGTACGGCATCGAGTTCGAAGGGCATCCGGATCTCCGCCGGATCCTCCTGCCTGAAGAATTCGTCGCGTATCCCCTGCGGAAGGATTACCCGCTCCGGGGGCGGGGCGAGCGGCACAATTTCGAACGAATCGCACGCGGCGAGAGTTGAGTTCTCGTTCTTCAAAACGAGACGGGCGTGTCGGCCTGAAGCGCGGTTTGCGTCAGGCCGGCATCCACCACACAGCGTCTTTCTAGTTGAGCGAAGTCATTGAATATGTCCGTCAGCACCATTGAGCCGACCTCGCCCGTCGAACAGGAGTACCGCTGGACGCTGAACTTCGGCCCCCAGCACCCGGCGACACACACGACGTTGCGGCTCATCCTGCAGATCGAGGGGGAACAGGTCATCAGTGCCGTTCCCGATATCGGCTATCTGCACAGCGGCTTCGAGAAGATCGGCGAGCACCTCAATTACAACCAGTACGTGACGGTCACCGACCGCATGAACTACATCTCGCCGCTGGCGAATAATGTCGCCTGGCATCTCGCGGTCGAGAAGCTGGCGGGAATCGAGGTGCCTCCCCGCTGCAAGTACATCCGCACGATTCTGGTCGAACTGGCCCGTATCAGCGACCACCTGCTGTGTAACGGTGCGGTCGCTCTCGACACGGGGGCGCTGACGGCGTTCATTTACGCGTTCTACCAGCGTGAAGTCCTGTACAAGATCTTCGAGACGATCTGCGGTGCCCGGTTCACGAACAGCTACACTCGCGTCGGCGGGCTGATGTACGACGTGACGCCCGAATTCGTCCGCCAGGTGCGCGAATTCGTGCGGACCTTCCCGAAGGCGCACGCCGACATTTCCCGGCTGCTCAACCGCAACCGGATCTTCGTCGACCGGACGAAGGGAATCGGCATCCTGTCGAAGGAAGAGGCGACCAACCGCAGCGCCACCGGGCCGATTGCCCGCGCGAGCGGCGTGACCCGCGACCTGCGGAAGGATCAACCCTATCTCGCGTATGCCGACTTCGACTTCAAGGTGTGCTGCTCCACGGTGGGGGACTGCTTCCACCGTTATCTCGTCCGCATGGACGAGATGCTCGAAAGCCTGAAGATCGTCGAGCAGGCGATCGAGAACCTGCCTCCCGGCCCCGTGAACGTCGACAACGAAGAGCGGGCGGTTCTCCCGGACAAGTACAAGGTGTACAACACGATCGAAGGGCTGATTTCGCACTTCGAGATCGTGATGACCAACCGCGGCCTGCGGACGCCCCGCGAAGAGTGCTACTCGGCGATCGAATCCCCCAACGGCGAACTGGGCTTCTATCTCGTCGGTGACGGAAGCGACAAGGCGTACCGCGCCCGCTGCCGCCCGCCGAGCTACATCCACTTTTCGCTCTTCCCCTACCTGATCCAGGGACACACGGTGAGCGACATCGTCGCCGTGCTGGGGAGCCTGAATATCATCGCGGCCGAACTCGACCGCTGAAAGAGTGGGCGTGGCTGTCGCAGCGCCGGGGCGGCCACTCCTCTCATTCCATCGCAGATGACGAAGTGAGACTGAAGAGACATCATGGCTTCTGCTGAGACTGCCAGTTCCGTACTGACCCCCGAGATGGTCGCCGAGATTCAGGCGCTCTTCCCGCGCTATCCGAATCGCCAGGCGGTCACGCTTCCCGCGCTGCACATCGTGAATCAGCGGTTGCGGCACGTGCCCGAGGCGGCCATTCCCGAGATCGCACGGTTGCTGGAACTTTCGCCGGCGCAGGTTTACGATACGCTCTCGTTCTACGGTTTTTTCCGGTCGGAGCCCGGCGGACAGGTCCGGGCGTGGGTGTGCCGCTCCATCAGTTGCGCGCTGCGTGGCGGCGAAGAAGTGCTCTCGGCCCTGTGCGAAAAGCTGCACGTCGCGCCGGGACAGACCACCGCCGACGGACAGATTACCCTCGAGTTCGGCGAATGCCTGGGGGTTTGTGAGTTCGCCCCCGCCATTCTCGCGAACGAACGCGTGTACAAGAACGTCTCGCTCGAGCAGGTGGACGAGGTGGTCGCCCTGCTGAAAGATCAGGCGGAGAAGGAGCGAGACGGCGCAACGGGCTGAACCGCTGACCGACTTCGTGGGGGCAGCCGATCCGTCTTGCCAGTCGCGGCTGCCCAGGAGAGCTTTCCGGGCCACAAGCGCAACCGCTCCTCCGGTTGCCCTCGCCTCGGGAAGCGAGACGCAGGATTGGATTGGCTCCTGTTGCGGCCTTTCCGCGGCCATCCCTTGAATCAACGGACAGAACGTCGTGGCTGAGTTCGAACCAGTACTGACCGCAAACATCCACAAGCCGGACAGTCATACGCTGGCAGTCTACGAAGCGGGGGGCGGATACTCCGCACTTCGCAAGGTGCTCGTCGGCGATGCGATGTCTCCCAGCGACGTCATCGAGGTGGTGAAGGCATCCGGCCTGCGGGGGCGCGGCGGCGCGGGCTTTCCGTGCGGACTCAAGTGGACCTTCCTGCCGAAGGACCACCCCGGTCCGATCTACATGTGCATCAACGCGGACGAAAGCGAACCGGGCACGTTCAACAACCGGATTCTGATGGAACTCGATCCCCACCAGGTGATCGAGGGGATCATCATCGCCTGCTTCGCCACCCGGGCAACAACCGCCTACATCTACCTCCGCTACGAATACCCGCAGTCGCTCAAGCGGCTGCAGGCGGCGATCGATGAATGCTACGCGAAGAACCTGCTCGGCAAGAACATCCTCGGCAGCAGCTTCTCGCTCGACATCTACATTCATCGGGGGGCGGCGGCCTACATCTGCGGCGAAGAGACCGGCCTGATCGAAAGCCTCGAAGGCAAACGCGCCTGGCCGCGGATCAAACCTCCCTTCCCCGCGATCGAAGGGGTGTTCCGCAAGCCGACCGTCGTCAACAACATCGAAACGCTGGCCTGCGTGCCGCACATCATTCAGCGCGGGGCCGACTGGTTCCGGTCGATCGGCGTGCCGCCCGATCCGAACAATCCCCGCGATGCCGGCAGCTTCGGACCGAAGCTGTACTGCCTGAGCGGTCATGTCGAACGGCCCGGCTGTTACGAGCTGCCGCTCGGCGTCACCTGCCGCGAACTGATCGAGAATTACGGCGGCGGTGTGTGGAAAGGCCGCAAGGGGAAGGCGGCGATTCCGGGCGGCATCAGCATGGGGCTGCTCACCGAGGCCGAGTGGGATACGCCGCTCGACTTCAACGGTCCCGGCCGGGCCGGCTGCCTGGGGCTGGGAACCGCGGCGGTCGTCGTGCTCGACGAGACCGTGTCGATCGTCGATTTCCTGTACAACTCCTGCCGGTTCTTTGCTCACGAGTCGTGCGGCCAGTGCACTCCCTGCCGCGAGGGAACAAGCTGGGCCGAACGCATGCTCTACCGCATGAAGCAGGGGAAGGGGCGGCTGAAGGACATCGAGCTGCTGATGCAGATCGGACAGTCGATCGGCATCATGCCGGGAACCACCATCTGCGGTCTCGCGGACGGGGCCGCCTGGCCGATCAAGAATGCGATCCAGAAGTTCCGCGGCGAGTTTGAAGAGTACGTGAAACGCACCAATCCGACTGGCTACGCGTCGGAAGAACCCGTTGAGGCACTCGAAGTGGTGGGGCTCTCGGCACACTAGCCGGCGAGCGGCGGACGGCACCGCAGTCGGTGCCGGCGTTTTCGATCCCGCAGGCTCACTGGCAACGCGCTGCACCGCGGCAGCGACTGACGGAAGGAAGATCATGGCGACGATTACGATCAACGGGCAGGACATCGAGATCGGCGACGACGAGCGCTTGAACCTGATTCAGGCCGCCGACCGCGCTGGCGTGGCCATCCCGTTCTATTGCTGGCATCCCGGTCTTGCCGTCGTTGCCAGTTGCCGGATGTGCCTGGTCGAGACCGGCATGAAGAACAAGGAGACCGGCAAGGTCGAGATGCTGCCGAAGCTGGTCCCCGCCTGCCAGACGCCGGCAAAAGACGGCACGGTCGTGGTGACCAACAGCGAGAAGGTCCGCAAGAACCAGGAGTTCGTGCAGGAAGGGCTGCTGATCGATCACCCGATCGACTGCTCGATCTGCGATCAGGCGGGCGAATGCTGGCTGCAGGATTACTACTTCAGCTACGGACACGAAGAGCGCCGGGCCGACGTCAAGCCGTTCACCAGCCGCCGCCGCGACCTGGGCGAGCACGTGACGCTGTTCGTCGACCGCTGCGTCATGTGCAGCCGCTGCGTCCGCTTCACCCAGGAGATCTCGGGGACGCGAGAGTTGATGATCGTGAATCGCGGCAGTCATGCCGAGATCGACACCTTCCCCGGTTATCCGATCGACAATCACCTGTCGGGGAACGTCAACGACCTCTGTCCGGTCGGGGCCCTCTGTTCGAAGGACTTCCTGTATCAGCAGCGGGTCTGGTTCATGGAGCCGCACGATTCGGTCTGCACCCGGTGCAGCACCGGCTGCGCGATCCAGATTCACGAGAACCACGACAAGCTGTACCGCCTCCAGCCGCGCTACAATCCGAACGCGAACGACTGGTGGATGTGTGACATCGGCCGTTACCGCAACGAGTTCGTGCATGCCCCGGAACGGCTCGGCGGCGTGAAGAAGCGCGTCGAGGATCGCTTCGAAGACGTCCTCTGGCCCACGGCCATCAGCGAGATCAATACCGCCCTGCGGGATGCGGTGCAGAAGCAGGGGGGCGCGAAGCTGGCGGGGGTCATCTCGCCGTTTCTCACCTGCGAAGAGGCCTACCTGCTCGCGAGCTATCTGAAACAGCTTTCGAAGGATGTCGTGCTCGTGCTCGGCAAGGTGCCGGTGGTCGGCGAGGACGAAGTCTTCCCGCGTGGCTTCACGATCCGGGCCGAACGCTGCCCGAACCGCATGGGTGTCGAGGCGGTCATCCGCCACTTCCAGTCCGATGTGGTCACCTGGCCGCAGCTGCTGGAGAAGATCGACGCCGGGCAGATTCAGGCCGCGTACATCACCGCCAACTACCCCGACCCGTGGATCGACGATGAAGAGGCGGCGAAGTTCGACAAGCTTTCGCTGCGGATCGTGCAGGACATCCTGCCGTCACCGCTGGCGCGGCGGGCGAATTATGTCGTCCCCGGCGTCACCTACGCGGAGAAAGCCGGCTCGTACGTGAATCACGCCGGCCTGATCCAGATGACCGACTGGGCCCTTCGGCCCTTCGAGGGTGCCCACATTGACGGCCAGACCTTCGCCGACCTGCTCGGCCGCCGCGGCCTGTATCTCGCCTCGGATGTGCAGAAGGAAATGGCGCAGACGATTCCCTTCTTCGGCCGTGCGGCCGAGGGGATTCCCGAAAGCGGCCTCAACCTGGTGACGGGTGAAGAGAAGCGTCCGCTGACGACGCAACTGGGAACGGTGACGCATCCGCTGCCGACTTTCCGCAGCATTCATTCGCCGATGCTCGAAGTTGAACCGGACCGTCCGTCGGAGCTGTACGAATTGCGGATTCCGCCGGGAGAGACCGTCGGGACGCGGGGCGACAGCTGAAACCGGAGCACAGAACAGAATCGGGCACCGGTAAACGTGACGCCGGACCCCGACAGTGATATGGTGTGTCTCGCACGCACCCCAAACAACTGACGACGACCATGCAAGACTGGCTGGAACCACTGATCAAGATCGCCATCGTCATCGGCGCCCTGCAGGGAGCCGTGGCGTACCTCGTGTACGTCGAACGACGCGTGGCCGCGTTCATTCAGGACCGCGTCGGGCCGAACCGCGTCGGGCCGGCGGGACTGTTGCAGCCGCTCGCGGACGGGCTGAAGTTCCTCCTCAAGGAGGAAATCGTCCCCGCCGGCGCGCAGAAGGTTGTCTTCCTGCTGGCGCCGATTTTGATCCTCGCCACCGCAACGCTCGCGTTCGCGACGGTTCCCTTCGGCTATTATGTGCCGGTGGGGGGAAAGCCGATCGCCCTGACGATCGCTCCCAACCTCGACATCGGGCTTCTGTTCGTGCTCGCGATCAGCAGCCTCGGCGTTTACGGGGTGATTCTCGGCGGCTGGGCGTCGAACAACAAATACAGCTTTCTGGGGGGACTCCGTTCCAGCGCGCAGCTGATCAGCTATGAGCTGCCGCTCGGCCTCTCGCTGATCGGCGTCATCCTGCTCTCCGGCACGCTGCGGATGGAGGACATGATCGTCGCCCAGGCGCAGAGCGGCTGGTGGTGGATTGCCGTGCAGCCGCTGGGCTTTGCCGTCTTCATGGTCAGCGGTTTCGCCGAGGCGGCCCGTCTCCCCTTCGACCTGCCCGAAGCCGAGCAGGAACTCGTCGGCGGTTATCACACCGAATATACCGGCATGAAATTCGGTATGTTCGCCCTTTCCGAATACCTGCACATGATCACCGTCGCGTTTCTGGCTGTGATCCTGTTCTTCGGCGGCTGGCACTTCTGGGGGATCGCCCCCTACACGCCCGCCAACGAAGTCACGCTGGTCGGCGGACTGATCCGCTTCCTGGTTCTCCAGACGAAAGTCCTGCTGATGATCTTCTTCTTCATGTGGGTTCGCTGGACCTGGCCGCGGTTCCGCTACGATCAGCTCATGTCGATCGGCTGGAAGGTGATGATTCCGCTGGGCCTCGTAAACCTGCTCGTGAGCGCAATCGCCCAGGAGTTCCTCGGGCCCGACAACTACCTGATGAAGGCCGTGCTCTCCTGGGTGACGCTGATCGGCTGCATCGTTTACACCGCATTGTTCAGCGCGTCCAACGGAAAGCAGGCGGCCAGGCCGGCACGGTCGGCGGCGTAACGCCGCCGGTTCCCGACGAAACGACTTTTCGAGGAGCAATCGCACGATCAAGCCCCCCGCCGGAGTTCTCAGAAGGTTCACCGGCGGTGCCGCAAGCCCTGCAATGCCCCTCGTCCTGAAATACAAGTGATGAATTCCCATGCGTCCTGATGATCCAAGCATCAAGTGGGTGGAAGAGCCGAAGCTCGGCCTCGCCGGGCGGATGTATCTGAGCTCGCTCGTCGACGGCCTCTCCACCACCGCGAAGCACTTCTTCAAGGCGGTCGGCGGCGGGACTGTGACGCAGCAGTTCCCCGAAGAGCGCCCGGTGTTCGGCAACCCGCTGATTTATCGCGGTGTGCATCGCCTGAACAAGGACGAGCAGGGACGCGTGAAATGCGTCGCCTGCTTCATGTGTGCGACCGCCTGCCCGGCCCACTGCATCGACATCATCGGTGCCGAGGCCCCCTGGGACGACCGCGAAAAGTACCCGCAGAGTTTCGTCATCGACGAACTCCGCTGCATCTTCTGCGGAATGTGTGAAGAGGCCTGCCCGGTCGATGCCATCGAGCTGACGTCGCTCTTCGACCTGACCGGCACCAGCCGCGAAGAGATGATCTTCAACAAGGAGAAGCTGCTGTCGGTCTTCGACATGACGATCGAGCAGGAGCCGATGAGGAGCACTCTGATCAAGGCGGACCGCGAATCGTCCGCCGCCCCTTACGAAATCAAACAGAAGTAGGAACCGAAAGGGAGGCGCAGGCTTCCCGCGGATAACTCCGATGAACGACTACGGCCTTTCGCTCTTCACCTTCGCTGTCGTACTGCTCGGCGGTGCAGGGCTGTACCTGCTGCTTCCCCGCGGACCGGGTTCCGAATCGCGTCCCGTCCGCTGGACGGGGGGCATCCTGGCGACGCTGTCGCTGGTGCTGATCGCCGCGTACTTTGGCGAGCGACTCGGGAACCTCTCGAACTCACTCGCCTTCTACGTGATGGCGGCAACCAGTGTGACTTCGGCGGTAATGATGATCACCGCCCGCAACCCGGTTTTTGCCGCACTCTGGTTTGCCCTCGTGCTGCTTTCCAACTCGGGACTCTTCCTGCTGCAGGGTGCCGAGTTTCTGGCGGCGGCGACGATCATCATCTATGCGGGCGCGATCATCGTCATCTTCCTGTTTGTGATCATGCTCGCGCAGCCGCGCGGCACCGCCCGTTACGACCGCTACACCCGCGAACCGATGTTTTCCTGCGTCGCGGGCGTGATTCTCGCCGGCACGCTGGTCGGAACGCTGCACTATTCGGTGAACGTTGAAAGTCTTCCGCCGACCGAGCGTGACGGAGGTTCGGCCCTGCCTCCGGCCGCCGTCGTTCAGGCCGTCGCGCAGCAGGTCGATCGGGGTGACGGCACAAGCTTCATCCGCGATGACCAGCCGCATGTGCTCAGTCTCGGACGGGCACTCTTCGAAGATCACTTCGTCAGCATCGAGGTGATCGGCATCCTGCTGCTCGTGGCGGTCGTGGGAGCAGTGGTGATTTCCGGCCACTCGGGGCGGACCGCACAACACGATCCCGCGATCGACTCCGCGGGAGGGCCGCCGGCCTGAGCTCGTCCCGGAGCGTCAGCGCGGCGGTCGGCCATCGACGTCCGGGTTCGATTTGAGGGACAACGTCTGTAGGCGATCGGTTAATTCCATGGATTACCAGTTACTGAATAACTATCTGATAGTCGGCGCCCTGATCTTCTCGATCGGGCTTGTCGGCTTCATCACCCGGCGGAACCTGATCGTCATGTTCCTCTGTGCGGAGATGATGCTGCAGGGGGTCTCGCTGACGCTCGTGGCCTTCGGCACCTTCCACGGCACGTGGGCGGGCCAGGTGTTTACGATCTTCAGCCTGGCGCTCGCCGCCGCGGAAGCCGCCATTGCCCTGGCGCTGATCGTGGTGCTCTTCAAGCGCAACCAGTCGCTCGACGTTTCGCTGTGGCAGGACCTGCGCGAAGCGGAGCAGCCGCCGATTGAAGACGAGTTCGCCGGCGAACCTGCGGTCGAGGAGGCTCATTGGCCCACCCTTCCCAAGGCGGGACGTCTGCCCGCCCGGGCGGGTGTGAACGGCAACACGGAGACGACGCGCCGCGAGCCGGCCGAGGTGCCCCATGCTTAAGATGCTCGTGACGCTCATTCCGCTGTTCCCGCTGCTCGCCTGCGTGCTGACGGCGACACTCGGTCCCCGCCTGCTGCGGGAGAAAAGCCACTGGCCGGCAATCTTCGGCTGTGCACTGGCGTTCGTCTGCTCGTTCCTCGCGCTGATCGCCGTCAACCAGCCGGAATTTCCGCAGGCCGGACAGACTTACCAGCTCTACACCTGGATCGGCGTGCCGGGCGTCGCCGGGGTTCCGGATGTGAACATCCCGATTACGCTGCGACTCGACTCGCTGACCACGATCATGCTGACGATGGTCACGTTCGTGGCGACCCTCGTGGCGCTTTACGCCTCGGGCTACATGCACGGCGATCGCGGCTACTGGCGGTTCTTCACCGCGGTCTCGCTGTTCGTGTTTTCGATGATCATGCTCGTGCTGTCGTCGAACTTCCTGCAGCTGTTCATGTTCTGGGAAGCGGTCGGTCTGTGCAGCTACCTGCTGATTGGATTCTGGTACGAGAAGCCGGAAGCGGCCGCCGCCGGCCAGAAGGCGTTCGTCGTCAACCGTATCGGTGACTTCGGCTTCGCCGCCGGCATCTTCCTGCTCTGGACCACGTTCGGCTCGCTGAACTACGACGATATTCTCGGCAATCCGCAGCTGCTCGCCGACGTCTTCGCGACCAACCCGGGCCGGATCAACCTGATCTGCCTGTGCCTGTTTGCCGGGGCGATTGGCAAGAGTGCCCAGTTCCCGCTGCACGTCTGGTTGCCGGACGCGATGGAAGGCCCGACCCCGGTCAGTGCCCTGATCCACGCGGCCACGATGGTCACCGCGGGCGTTTACATGGTGACCCGCTGCACGCCGCTCTTCATGTACGCACCGCAGGCGCAGCTTGTCGTCTCGATCATTGGTGCCCTGACCGCGTTCATTGCGGCGGTGATCGCGCTCACGCAGACCGACTTGAAGCGCGTGCTCGCCTACTCGACCGTCAGCCAGCTGGGCTACATGTTCCTGGGGCTCGGGACGGCGACGATGATGGGAGTCGCGGGTGGCATGTTCCACCTGGTGACTCACGCGTTCTTCAAGGCCTTGCTGTTCCTCGGTGCCGGCAGCGTGATGCACGCCATGGGGGGCGTGATCGACATGCGCCGCTTCAGCGGGTTGCGGCGGCTGATGCCGACCACCTACTGGACCTTCGTCGCCGGTTCGCTCGCACTCGCCGGGTTGCCGCCGCTCTCGGGTTTCTGGAGTAAGGATACGATCCTCGCCGCGGTCCGTTCGGCCGCCCATCCGGGCGCACATGCCGCCGATACGCACGCCGCCGCCGATGCCCTGCATCACACGGCGCACGAAGCTGCGGCCACCGGCGCACACGCTGCTCCGCATGCGGCATCGCTCTTCGGGATCGAGGCGGCAAGCTGGTATCAGGTCCTCTTCTGGCTGGCCGTCCTCACCGCCTTCATGACCGCCTTCTACACGTTCCGGGCGGTGTTCATGACGTTCCACGGTGAAGAGCGGATTCCCGAAGAAGCCGGGCACCACGCGCATGAATCTCCGAAGGTGATGACCCTCCCGCTGGTGATTCTCGCGCTCGGGGCGATCTTCCTCGGCGGAGTCTTCGGCCACCTCACCGGATGGTTCGACAACTATCTGAACCTGACAATCGTGGGGCTCACCGCCCAGCACCACGATATGGATTATCTCGTCGCTGGTGTGAGCCTGCTTGTCGCGGTGCTCGGGATCGGCCTCGCGTGGGTGATGTACGGCACCCGTTCGAGCCTGCCCGGAAAGATCGCGGGCAGCGTTGGCCCGCTGACGCGGCTCAGCCAGAACAAGTTCTATCTCGATGAAATCTATGGCGGCATCGTGCTGGCCCTGCAGGGAATCGCGCAGCTCTGCCGGTTCCTCGACTGGATGCTGGTGGACGGTATGTTTATCGGGCTGTTCACCCGCCTGCCCCGCGATCTGGCGCGGTTCGCGCGCCCGCTGCAGAACGGGCTGGTGCAGTTCTACGCACTCACGATGACGTTGGCGATGGCCGTGCTCATGTGGGCCCTGCTCCTGGGGCCGAGGATGTATTGATGTCACTGATCCTGGCAATCCTGGTCCTGCTCCCGCTGTTTGGAGCGCTGCTCGTCCTCGTCGCGCCGCGCGTGGGGATCGACGTCCGCGTCATGGCACTCACCAATGTGCTCGTGACCTTCGTCCTCTCGGTGCTGGTCGTCGCTGCCTACGATCCAGGCAAGGTGAACGCTCAGGGGGAACCCGAGCTGATTCAGATGCGCAGCGACATTTCGTGGCTCGGCTCGCCGCGTCCGCTCTCCGGAAACGACGACCATGCGCCGCCGTCGTTCGGCCCCGACATTCGCTTCAGCCTCGGTGTCGACGGCATCAGCCTCTGGCTGGTGGCGCTGACGGCGTTCCTGATGATCCCCTCGGTCCTGGTGAGCTGGAATGCCGTCCAGGAACGACAGGCGGCGTTCTACTCGCTGATGCTGCTGCTCGAAGGGGGCATGCTGGGAGTCTTCGCGGCTCTCGACATCATCCTCTTCTACATCTTCTTCGAATTCACGCTGATCCCGCTGTTCTTCATGATCGGCCTGTGGGGCGGCTACGACCGCCGCTGGGCCGCCCGGAAGTTCTTCATCTTCACCCTCGCGGGAAGCCTGCTGACCTTCCTGGGGCTGCTGTTCCTGGTGCTGTCGCACTCGTGGATGGCGGGCAGCTCGTACCTGACATTCTCGATTCCGCAACTGATCCACGACATCCCGCAGCTGGTGAACAGCACGCAGTTCCCGCAGAACGCCGAGTTCTGGGCGCGGGTCAGCCCGTGGATTTTCGCGGCGCTGTTTATCGGCTTCGCGATCAAGGTGCCGCTCTTCCCGTTCCACACCTGGCTGCCGCTCGCCCACGTCGAAGCACCGACGGCCGGAAGCGTGCTGCTGGCCGGCGTGCTCCTGAAGATCGGTTCTTACGGCTTCCTGCGGTTCATGCTTCCGCTGGTTCCCGAGGCGTGCTGGCTGGCGATGGATTTCATCGCGGTGCTCTCGGTGATCGGCATCATCTACGGGGCGCTGCTCGCACTCGCCCAGGATGATATCAAGAAGCTCGTTGCGTACTCATCGGTCAGCCACATGGGCTTCTGCCTGCTGGGACTCTTCGCGCTGAACGCCGCGGGCATCAGCGGCAGCCTGCTGCAGATGATCAATCACGGCCTTTCGACCGGCGCCCTCTTCGCCCTGGTCGGCATGATCTACGAACGATACCACACCCGCGACATCGAAGCGTTCGGCGGACTGACGCGGATGTTCCCCATCCTGGCGTTCTTCTTCGTGCTCGTCACGTTCTCGAGCATCGGCCTGCCGGGGCTGAACGGCTTCACCGGCGAGTTCCTGTCGCTGATGGGGATGTTCGCCACGAAACCGATCTACGCCGTCTTCGGCCTCTCGGGCATCATTCTCGGAGCGTGGTACATGCTCTACCTCGTGCGGCGGATCTTCTACGGAACGTTCCGCGAGCCGCTCGTCGAAGGGCACGGAGCCGCGGAAGGAACGCATGCCGCCGCGACGGCTCATGCGGCACCGTCCGCCGCCCATGCGACCGGGCACGACGGTCACGCTGGGCATGGCGGTCATGGAGCGGCAGCCGAAATTTCGTACTCCGGGATTCCCGATCTCAACCGTCGCGAGCTGGCGGCATTGATTCCGCTGGCGGTGATGATCGTCTGGATCGGTGTGTATCCGCAGTTCTTCGTCCGGCGGATGGAGCCCTCGATCGCGGCTGTGGTCGAGATCCTGAATGCGAACCGTCCCCCCGCCGACTCGATCGCGAACTTCCTTCCCGACTGGCCCCGGTCGCACCCGGAGGCATCGCTGAGCAGGGCGGAGGCGGAACCTGCCGAGACCGCGCTGACGGCGACCACTCCGCGACCTGCACTCGCATCGACTGAACTCACTCCCGCGGGGTTGCCCGCCGGGCAAGTTGTCCCGAGCCCCTCCGTGAACGCGAAAGACTGACCGTGCTGCCGACTTTCACTGCCCTGCTTCCGCAAACTGTTCTGCTGGTGGCGGCCTGCCTGTTGTTCCTGGGCGGGAGTTCTCCGGCGCGCCGCAAGGTGTGGGGAACGCTCTCCATCCTGGCCCTGCTGGTGTCCGGCATCTGCCTGATGCTCATGCCGCAACTGATGGAGCGCGTCGTCGGCGGACTCCCCACGGAGTCGGTCGGCCCGGCGAACCTCATCGTCACCGATTCGCTGTCGTGGCTTTTCCAGTGGGTGTTCCTCGCCGCCGGCCTGCTGTTCACCCTGATGGCGCTATCCGAGCAGTCCGACTCGGCCTCCGCTGCCGAGTTCTACGGCCTGCTGCTCACGCTGATTGCCGGCCTGATGCTGGTTGCGTCGGCGAACGAGCTGATCCTGCTGTTCCTCGGGCTCGAACTTGTGAGCATCCCGACATACGTCCTGCTGTATCTCGGACGCCGGGATAACGCGGCAAAAGAAGCCGCGGTCAAGTACTTCCTGCTGAGCGTTCTCTCGGCGGCGATTCTGCTCTATGGCTTCTCGTTCCTGTACGGTCTCACCGGGACGACGAACCTGACCGGCATCCGCATGGTGCTGAGCGCCAGCTACGTCGAACCCGCGGCGATCATGGCGCAGGCCACCGGCTCGCGGCTGGGGATTCTGGCGCTGGTGCTGATCTTCTCGGGGCTGGGCTTCAAGATTGCCGCGGTTCCGTTCCACTTCTACGCTCCCGACGTGTATCAGGGAACGACGGCGTGGAACGCGGGCCTGCTGGCGTTCGCCCCGAAGGCCGCCGGCTTCCTCGCACTGATCCGCGTGGCGTCGTATGCGATGCCCGGCTTTGAGAACTCGGGCGAAACGATCGCACTCATCCTCGCGATGTTCACGATGACGGTGGGGAACATCCTCGCCCTGTTGCAGACGAACATCCGCCGCCTGCTCGCCTATTCGAGCATCGCGCATGCCGGCTACATGCTGATCGGCATCGCGGTCGGCTTCTGGGAGAGCTGGAATCCGGGGCAGCGTCTCGATCCGCTGTTCGGCCTGCCGGGCGGAATCCAGTCGTGCCTGTTCTACCTGATCGTCTATTCGCTGGTCACGGTCGGAATCTTCGCGGTGCTGGTGTACCTGCAGCGGCCCAACGCCCAGATCGAGCACATCGACGATCTGACGGGGCTGTGGCGGACGCAGCCGCTGGTCGCGATTTCCGCGGCGCTGTTCCTCTTCAGCCTGATGGGGATTCCGCCGCTGCCGGGTTTCTGGGGCAAGCTGACGATTTTCGCCGGTGCCCTGACGCCGCGTGCCGACGTCACCGCCCTGCCGATTCCCAAGACCTGGTTTCTCGTGCTCGCCGTCGTCGGCGTGCTGAACGCCGCGATTGCCGCCGTCTACTACCTGCGGATTGTCGGCATTATGTTCCTGCACGATCCGCTCGGCTCGCGGGAACCGAGCGGCGGCCGCCCGGCGTATGCGACGATCATCGTGACCGCGACACTGACCCTGGGCATCGGCATCCAGGCCCGGCCGATTCTCAACTACCTGCGGAACGTGAACGCTCCGGGGCAGATGGAAGTTGTCAAGGAGAAGCCTGCCGAAGCCACGTCCGTGGCCGCTTCCCGCAACTGAGACACGAACGCGAGAGGAGCCCGCGGGTTCGACCGGGGCGCATCATCACGAAAGCACCAGGCCAGCAGGGGCGATGTTCGCATCGCCCCTGTTTTTATTGCGGAGAGTGGTTCCGACAGGTCGCTGGAGAAGCGGGCAGCCTCAATCACGGCCCCGCGTAGTGCCGCTGCAGAGCGGACTGCCCCGTCAGTTGCCCTTACTTCACCGTGAAGTTCAGCGTGTAGCTGGCGACCTTGCGGCTCAGCTGGTCCTCAACTGTCAGCTTCAGCACGTGGGGGCCGAGCGAGATCTTGCGCGGGATCTCCAGCTCGTAGCTGTGGTAGTAGTCGCGGCGGTGGCTGCGGCACAGATCCTCGGTGGGACGAAATTCGATCTTCTCGATCACTTCCCCCTGCGGCCCCGGCTTGAGGATCTCGATCGACGACCGCAGCAACGTGCGATACCGCCCGTCGGACGTCAGTTCGCTGTGGAAGTTTCCGACCTCCACGTACAGCAGCACCGGCTGGCCCGGCGTGAATTCGTCGCGCGGGAACCGCTCGTAGTTACCGTAGCTCGGAATCGTGTGACAGAACGTGACGTTCCGCAGTTCGAGGTTCGCCTTCTCCTTGAGCCGCAGCACGGCGTTGTTGAACTGGGCAACCGTTTGCGTCGCGCGGTCGGCGGGATTCTGGACCACCTCATCATCGAAGTAGTTCGCGACACCCCAGAAGACCTGTTGCCAGAACTCCTGATCGGCCGGTTCGATGGCGGGGATGTACTGCAGCGCCCGCTCGTACTGGCCCGACATCAGGTAGAGCATCCGCAGGTACACGTGCCGTTCGATGTAGTGCTGACGTTCGGCCTCGGTCTGTCCGGGGGTAAGCAGGGCCACCTCGGTTTCGGTGACCGCCGTCAGATTCTGCAGATGGTTCGCCCAGCTTGCCGCTGAGGAATCGCCCCCGGCGGGAACCCCGCCCGCAGGTGATGAGACGGAGGTCAATCCGGCAGCGCTGTTGCTGCTGACAGAGACGCCGTTGACTTTCACATGCGGTTGCGCGGCGGGTTTCGCGTCCACCGCGGAGTGATCGGCGGTCCGCTTCTCGCCGTAACGTCCGGGAATCAGGTTGCCCAGCGGAGCCGTCACAGCCGCGGCGACGGCCGCCGCCGTGCTCGGGGCCGATCCTGAAGCCTCGCCCGCGGAAGCCTGCGACGGCGGCAATTCACTCGGGGCGTGTCCGGGACCAGGGCCGGCAATCGAATTCTCCACGGTCGCGCCGGCCTGAGTGACCTGTCGGCCATCCCCGTAATTGGCCGTCTGCGCGATACCCCCGACAGCAAACGTATTGCTGCCGCGCTGAGTCGCGGCGGATGTATCGCCGGGAACCGACGATGACTCCGTGGGAGGCAAAGAGTATTCCGCTTTCGAATTTCCCGGTGTTCCCCAGGGACTTTTCGTTCCGAGTGCCGCCGCGGGAGCAGTTTCCGCCTTCGGAGTGGATTTCGCCGCCGTGTCATCGGGCGCAGGGACAGTGGCGGCGGTTTGCTGGATCTCGGATGTCGCGGCGGCCTTGTCGTCCCCGGTCCCTGCGGCCCGGCGTTTCGCGTATTCGAGCGCACTTCGCCGGGCACTGAGAATCTGCGGAACCATCTCGGCGTCGACTCCCTTCAGCTCCTCGAAGACCTGCTGCCGCTCTTCGGGAGTCGCATCGCGCAGTTCCGCTTCGATCAGGGCGCGCGTCAGTTCATCGCGACTGCCCTCTTTCGCGGGAGGAGAGTCCTTCTGCGCGATCTTTGTCTCTGCGGTTTTCTCGGCTGCGGGGGAGGCATCCGCCTTGTCGGCAACCGCAGCAGGCGCTTCCTCCGCGGCTTTTGAGGCGGGTTTTCCGAAGAAGTTCTTCCCGGAAGGCTTCGCGTTCTGCGCAGTGCGATTGGCGACAGAACCTCTGCTGGCAAAAGGAGTTCGGGGACGTACGGACGTACAACCTCCGAGGAGGCAGAGGATCAGGAGGGTTGATACGTGCGGGCGCAGAGCCGGTCCCATATTCGCGTCCTTGCCACGACCGTCAGTTTGCTCGCAGACGTGCAGAGGAAGGGATTGTGGCCGTCCGTCCCTGGACTGGCCGACCGCGATTCGCGGTGCGGCAACTTAATGAAATCGCAGAATCGCCGCAAGATCAGAGACCGGCCCCCACCCCGAGCCGGAACAATTGCCTGCTTCCCCCGGCTCGATCTCATGACTTCTCCGGGAGTTGGAGCGGATTCGCCCTCCACCGGAAAGTTCCTGGCCGGAGCTGGCTGCCCTGTCCCATAACCTGCGTCCCGCCGCGAACAATCGCGGGGAGCGGCACGGGTACGCGGGAAGCGCGACGCAAACCGCGGGAGGTGCCGCGAACGGTCTACTGGCTGCGGGTGGCGGGCTGGGGGGGATTCAGCCCCGCCTCGGCGTCTTTGAAAGACTGCACCATCTCCGTGGCGGTACGCCAGCGGTTCCGCGGCTCGCGCTCAAGCCCCTTCATGATCGTCCGGGCCACGCGGTCATCGATCCCGGGAACGAGCTCGCGAATGTCGGTCGGCGGCTGGTTGATGTGCTGAATGACCATCTCCAGCGTCTTGCCCGCCTCCCAGGGATACTTCTTCGTGAACATCTCGTAGCAGGTAACCGCATACGAGAAGACGTCGATCCGCTGGTCGGTACGCTGCCGCTTGATCAGCTCCGGAGCCATGTAGTTGGCGGTTCCCGTGCGGTTGCCCGGGGCCTGAAACTCCGGCGTGTTGGGGACGACGAGTCCGAAATCGATCAGCTTCACTTCATCCTCGTCGCTGACGAGGATGTTCCGCGGGCAGATGTCGCGATGGATCCAGTTCTGGCTGTGGAAGTACTCGATCGCCTCGCCGAGCTGGATGATGTACGACAGCCGTTTGGCCTGCATCCGCTCGTTCTGCATGTCGACGAGGAAGCTCAGGCTCACTCCTTCGACGAATTCCATCACCAGGAACTGCTCGTGCTCGTGGGTCAGGCCGTATTCGAACGTGCGGACGATATTCGGATGCTTCAGCTGCATCGCGATTTCCCCTTCGGAGGGTTTTTCCCGTCCGACAAATCGCGACTCCAGCTTCTCCGTCTTGACCTTGTCGAGAACCTTCAGGGCAACCACACGCCCGGTCGCGCTGTCGCGGGCCTTCCACACGCGCGACATGCTCCCCTGCCCGACGCGACACACCAGGTCGAACCGTTTGGTGATGTCGATCTTCTTGAGTTTGGGCTTGCGCTGAAAAAGATTCTTGAAGAAGTTCATTCCACCAGCGTTCTTCGCGGGCCTGGATTTCAGGACTGGCGAGGTCAGCGTTGTGCGAGTTCAGCCCGGTTCCCCGGACACGGCCGGAACCATTCGATGTGAGCCTGGCCATTCCCTCGCGGGCGGAGACCGGCAGCGTGACGCTTCGTCATGCCTCCCCTCACATTACTATATCCGGCCCGCAAGCCGCGAGCCATCCTCCCTCCCCCGATCGGTAGAAGCTCCTCCCCCCGTTTCGCAGCCGCGCCGCTTGACTGCGGCTGAATCAGTACGGCCCTACCCGTAATAATACTCGCGAAAGGGGGTGCGGTGCTTCAAAATTTCTCCGTCGCGGGGGCGATCGGTGAAACTTCCGAGGAGCCGGGCCACTCCATCCCGCTCCCGCTCTCCGACGAATCGCCCTGTTCGCAACGCGAGGGGGGCGATTTGCGGACCCGCTCAAACTTTCCGGCGGAGTCCGCTACAATACCTCACGTGCTCTTTGCACCGCGAGTGTCTCTGGGGTTCGCTGATTCGGGGCAGTTGCAGTCGACTCCCTTCCCAGACTCGCCAGTTTTCCTCGACCGGTCTCGCCACGACAGGGCAACCGGCCCAGCATGAATGTTTCGTGATGTTTGCTGACAAAGTGACGGTCTATGTCAAGGGAGGTGATGGCGGCGATGGAGCCATGAGCTTCCGCCGCGAGTACAAGGTTCCCAAGGGAGGCCCCGACGGTGGAGATGGCGGACATGGCGGCAGCGTCATCGTCGTCGCCGGGCATAACGTCGACAGTCTGGCGGCCATCGTCGGCCACAAGCACTGGCGGGCCCCGCGCGGCGAGAACGGCCAGGGGAGCCTGAAACGGGGACGCGACGGTGAAGACATCATCATCAACGTCCCTCCCGGGACTCTCGTCTACGATGCCGACCGGGGACACCTGCTGAAAGACCTGGCCAACGAAGGGGACCGTGTGATTGTCGCCCGTGGCGGGCGTGGCGGGCGGGGGAACACCTTCTTCAAGAGCCCCACGAACCGCGCTCCCCGCGAGTTCGAGCGCGGCCGCCCCGGCGAAGAGCGAAACATCACGCTGGAGCTGAAGCTGATTGCCGATGTGGGACTGCTCGGAAAGCCGAACGCCGGGAAGTCTACCCTGCTCAGCCGCCTCTCCCGCGCGCGCCCCGAGATCGCCGATTATCCCTTCACCACCCGGCACCCGAACCTCGGCCTCGTGCAGGTGGGATACGACAAGCAGTTTCTCGTGGCGGATATTCCCGGGCTGATCGAAGGCGCCCATGCCGGCGTGGGACTGGGGCACGAGTTCCTCAAGCACGTTGAGCGGACGAAACTGCTCGTGCACCTCGTGGAACCAACTCCCGCCGATCAGACCGATCCCCTGGAGAACTACCGGAGCATCCGCGAGGAGCTGAAGCTCTACAACGAGACGCTTCTCGAGCGTCCGGAGATCCTCTGCGTGACGAAATCGGAACTCCCCGAAGCCGCCGAGGTCGCCGAGAAGTTCCGTGCGGAGCTGGACCGGCCGGTCCTGAGCATTTCGGCCGTCACCGGGAAGGGGCTGCCGGAGCTGATCGCGACGATCGTGCGCGAACTCGACGCGATTCGCGAAGCGGAACAGGCCTGAACCGCGGAGGGCCGATGCGCGACCACGCCGCCGAGCCGTTGCCGCCCTCCAGCACGCCACACTCGCGGGGCAGCGTGGAAGCTCCGGCCGCTGACCCGGCGGCTCCCGGCTCAATCGCCGCTCGGCTTCGCGGCAGAGTGGCCGCCTGGCTGCGGCGGCGGCGCTGGGCGCATACGCTGGCGGTCCGCATGTATACAATCTGGAACCGGTGCCGCTGGCGGCTGGGGATCTCTCCTTTCATCCGCCCGCGCGATTATCGCCGCTGGATCGAGCGTTACGAAGCGCTCGACGACGGCGACCGGCAGGCAATTCGCGAAGCGATCCAGCAGTTTTCCACCCTGCCGCGGTTTCAGCTTCTGCTCGCTGTTGCGGGAAACGCAGAAGAATCCGTGCGGCAAACCCTCCTGTCGCTGCGCTCTCTGCGACGGCAGCTTTACCCGCACTGGGAAGTTCGAGTCTTCCTTCCGGGCAATGTGATCCCGCAGCTTCGCGATGCCCTGACTGCGGAAGCCGCCGCCGATGCACGCATTCAGTTTCAGGAAATCCCCGCAACCGGGGACTTCATTTCCGCCCTCAATGCCGGCCTGCGCGAGTCGGAGACAGACCTCATCGCGCTGATGAATGCCGGCGACGAACTGGCCGAACATGCCCTCTATCTCGCGGCGGACGTGTTGCAGAGTCAGCCGGACACCGACCTGATCTACACGGACGAGGACCGATTCGACCGGCAGCGCAGGCGGTGCGATCCCTGCTTCAAGACCGGATTCGATCCCGATCTGATGCTCTCCCGCAACCAGTTCGGGCGGCTGTGCCTGTTCCGCTGCGAACTGGCCCGGCAGACCGGCGGCTTTCGCGAGGAATTCGCCGAGTGCCTCGAATACGACCTCGCCCTGCGCTGTCTCGAACGGACTTCCGCGGAGCGGATTCGGCATTTGCCGCACGTTCTCTATCACGCGGCGCATCTCCACGACACCGCCGCAGCGAACCTGCACGCGATTCGCGACCACCTCGCCCGCACGTTGCCGACGGCGAGTGTCTCGATCGCCCCGCGGAGCCGCTGGCCTCGCGTGCGCTTTCCGCTGCCGGCCGACGCGCCGCTCGTCAGTGTGATTATCCCCACGAAAGACCGGGTTGATCTGCTCGATCGCTGCCTCACGGGTCTACTTCACGCGACCGACTATCCGCATCTCGAAGTGCTGATCGTCGACAACCGGAGTCTCGAACCAAGAACCGCGGATTATCTGCGGAAGCTCGACTCCCCCACCGTGCGCGTGCTGTCGTACGACGCCCCCTTCAATTACGCGGCAATCAACAACTTCGCCGCGAAACAGGCCCGGGGGGAACTGCTGTGCCTGCTGAACAACGACATCGAAGTGATCGAACCGGGCTGGCTGGAGGAGATGGTTTCGCAGGCGCTTCGCCTGGAAGTGGGTGCGGTCGGAGCAAAGCTCCTGTTCCCCGACAGCACGCTCCAGCATGCGGGGGTCGCCCTCGGACCGGGCGGCGATGCCCGCCACGTCCATGCCCGCCTGCCTCGCGAAATCCCCGCACCGTTCGGTGAAACGGAACTCGTGCGGAACGTCTCGGCGGTGACCGCGGCGTGTCTTGTCCTGCGACGCGCTGTCTTCGATGAGGTCGGCGGATTTGATGAAGAGACCTTCCCGATCCGCTACAACGATATCGACCTGTGCCTGCGCATCCGGGAACGCGGTTATCGCATCCTCTGGACACCGTTTGCCGAGTTGTATCACTGGGAGTCACTGAGCGTGCGCCGCTCGGAGGCCGCCGAGCGCAACATGCAGCGTGAAGTCGAGGCGTTCCGCCAGCGCTGGGCCAGCGTCATTCGCCGCGATCCGTATCACAGCCCGAATCGCTCGCTCGCGCATACCTGGTATCGACTGGCGAACCCGCCGCGCAGCGAATGTCCGTGGCGGGAAGCGGCAACGACATCGCCGGGCGATGCCCTTTCGGACACGCTCCCGGACAATCAGAGTACAAGAGATCCCCTGCGCCCCGGATCGGGTCTGTTGAACTCCAACGAGTCGACTCAAACGAGTAAACACGGCTGATGACACTCACCCAGACGCTTGCCCTGCTCGACCTCGCCCTCTCCATCTGGATGCTGGGGGTCGGCTTCGGGTACTTCCGCCTCAAGCGAAACGAACATGCCCACCAAAGATTCGTCCAGACCTACGGCTGGCTGTTCAAGATCGGCGGCGCCTGCGGAATCCTGGTGGCCATGCAATGGCTCCTCGCTCCCGCATGACCGCAACTTTTTTCGTGCGTCAGCATCGCTGCGTGTCCATGTGGTGCGCCGGAATGGTGCCGCCTCTTCGCACTTCTCTGAGGCTCCATCGCTGAGTGGCTCGCCGCCTCGGGATAGCTACAATAAGCGGACGCTCGCCGCATTCGAGCCTCGTTTTCCGCAATCTCTCGCACGTAAGACTCCGCCGTTGAAAATCAAACGTCTCCCCGAAGACTTCCAGGTTGAAGAGCTGACCGAGTTCGCTCCCGGAAAAGGCCCCTTCGCGCTGTATCGGCTCACGAAACGTTCGCAGGGAACCCCCGAAGTCATCGAGGCAATCCTCAAACGCTGGAACCTTCCCCGCAAGGTCGTCTCGTACGGCGGACTCAAAGACCGGCACGCGGTGACCATTCAATATGTCACCGTCAAGAACGGTCCGCGACGCGACCTGCGTGAGAAGTCGTTCGATCTCGAATACCTCGGACAGGCCCCGCGCCCGTTCGAGCCGCGCGACATCGCCGGCAACCGGTTCGCCATCACGATCCGCGACCTCACCCCGGAAGACGCAGCCCGCGGCGTAACGACTCTCCAGCAGGTCGCCCGCGACGGCGTTCCCAACTACTTCGACGATCAACGGTTTGGCTCGCTGGGTGCCTCGGGCGAGTTCATCGCGAAGCCCTGGTGCCTGGGGGACTATGAGCGGACGCTGTGGCTCGCGCTTGCCGACCCCAACCCGCACGACCGGCCGGACGAACGGGAACAAAAGCGGATCCTCCGCGAGAAGTGGGGGGACTGGCCCGCCTGCAAGCAGGCACTCGCGCGGTCGAATCGCCGCAGCATCATCACCTACCTCGTCGATCATCCGACGAACTTCCGCGGTGCGGTCGCCCGCTTGCGGGTCGATCTGCGCAGCCTGTGGCTCGCCGCGTTTCAAAGCTCCCTCTGGAATCGGGTTCTCGCCCGCTGGCTGCGGGAAACGTGCCGGCCCGATCAGCTCCAGCCCGTGCTGCTGAAACTCGGCACGATCCCCTTTTATACGGTCCTCGATCCGGAACAGCGGGAGTCGTTGCAGAAACAGGAACTGCCGCTCCCTTCCGCCCGCATCAAGCTCTCTCCGGGCCCGGTCGCCGACGTCATCGAGCAGGTTCTTGCGGAAGAAGGGATGGAGCTCCGCGAGCTGCGGGTGAAGTATCCCCGCGACAGCTTCTTTTCGAAGGGGAACCGTGCGGCGGTCACCGTGCCGCGCAACCCCCGGCACGCCACCGCTGCCGACGAGCTTCATCCCGGTCGCACGAAGCTGCGGCTGGAGTTCGATTTGCCCCGCGGTGCCTATGCGACCATCGTCATCAAGCGGCTGACGGAACTGAACGGTCTCAGTTCCTGACTGATATGTCCGCTGTTCGGGAGGCGTTAGAATTCAGCAGCAAGCGGGAAAGAGGAAAGAAACGGGAAAGATCCCCTGATTCGCCCAGAGTGAGCTTGAACCAGATTGGGCGAGGAGCGTTATACTACCGTCGGGATCCGGGGGGTCATATTGAGGTACTCCCAACCGACGGACCGTAACGGGAACACGTACCGATTTCTCTTTGAGGATGCTGCCATGCTTCGACGTTGCTTCTCCGCGGGGCTGCTCTTTGCGCTGCTGCTCATTCCCTCTGCGTTACCGGCGGCGGACGTGCCGGTCGACGCCTTCCCCGATTCCACCAGTCTGGTGATTCGCCTGAAGAATCCGCAGGCGACCACCGGCAAACTCGTCGAGCTTGCCGACGCCATCCAGCCCGGGTTCGGGCAGCAGGTCCAGTTCGCGGCCCAGGGGCTGGGTACGCTCATCTCGAATCCGACCGCCGAGGGAGTCGACAAGACCGCTGACTGGTGGGTGGCGGTCTTCGTCCGCAAGGAGAAAGATCCCGCGATCGTCTTTGCGATCCCCGCGAGCGATGCCGACGCGATGAAGAAGGCGGTCGGCGAAGCGATGACGTTCATCAAGCACGAGAAGTGGGGCATTTACAGCGAAGATGCCGACGCGATCGAGCAGGTCAAAAGCCGGATCGGCGGCGAAGGAAAGTCGATCAAGACCCGCGTTGATGAGCAGAGCCTCAAGGTGCTGGACAAGGGAGACCTGTCGGTCTTCATCAACATCAGCCAGTTGACGGAGACCTACAGCGAGCAGATTCAGCAGATGCGCGAGCAGGTCGCCGAAGCGCTCACCGAACTCCCGCAGCAACAGCAGGCGGTTCCGGGGATCGACCTGGAGCAGACGCTGAAGACCTATCGGCAGATCATCGAAGGGCTGCTGCAGGCACTCGACGATGCCGAGAACTGCGCACTGGCGCTGTCGGTCGACAAGCAGGGGATTGTCCTTGACGACCTTGTGACCTTCACCGCCGACACTCCCACGACGAAGTTCTTCCAGAAGAATCCGCCGTCGAAGCTCGAGCTGCTGTCGAGTCTGCCCGCCGATCAACTGGCCTACTTCGGACTCGAGATCAACTTCAAGGGACTCGCCGCCTGGTCAATGGGGCTGGCGCGTTCGATGATCACCGGCGAAGAAGCCGGCAAGAAATTTGATGAGGCCACCAAGGCGCTCGAGCAGCTCGATTACGGCTCCTATGTCGGTTCCTTCGCGCTCGGCAACCTCGAAGAGGGGCTGATCCGCGGCGTCGCGATCACCGAAGTGAGCGACCCGAAGAAAGTCCGCGACGTCACCCGCAAGATGATCGAAGCGTTCTCAGGCGTGGAAGTCGCCGGCCTGAAGCAGGAATACGACCTGAAAATCGATGCGGAGAAGTACAACTCCCACAGTGCCGACGTCCTGACGGTGACCTACGAAGTCGACACCGAGAAGAACCCGCTCGGCGGCCTGCAGCAGCAGATGATGGCGGCCCTGTACGGTCCCGATGGACTCGTGACCCGCACCGTCTACCTGAAGGATCGCCTCGTGCAGACGAGCGGCGGCGGCAAGGAAGCGATGACGCAGGCCCTCAAGAGCCTCGAATCCCCCGCCTCCCGCACCAACGGCAACCGGGCGACATTCACCGGCATGCTCGAAAAACTCGGCGAGCAGCACAACTTCGTGTTGCTGCTCGACCTCTCGCGGCTCGTGAACCAGGGGCTGCAACTGTTCGCGCAATCCCAGGCAGGCGCCCAGTTGCCGATCGACACCGAGAGGCTGAAAGACCTCGAGACGAAACCCTCGTTCCTCGGCGTGTCGATCAAGATGGAGAAGACCGTACTCCGCTCGAAGCTGATCCTGCCGACCGAGCAGCTCCAGGGCCTCACCCGCCTCGGCCTGACCCTCTTCAGCGCCCAGCAACGCGGCCAGGGCGAGGACTTCTAGTCTCCCCCACCCGCGAGCCCCTTCACCAACGCGCTCCCATCTCACCGCGGCCCCGCGGCTCCCTCGGCCCTCCGAGAGATCCCGGGGCCGCGTTTTTTTGTGATGCATTTGTGCTGCGACAGGACACACCCGCGAGGCCGGAAGCGAAAGGAGGTAGACTGGAGACCGAAGGCCGGAGACGGGAATGACTGTTGAGTAAATCGCCACTGCATCAGCGACGAGTCCGGCCACCGCCGCCGCAACGTCATCGTCGCGATTGCCGCATTCGGAGGATCCACACCGCCAGAAACAGCACGCCGAGGATTGTGTTCAGCAGGACGACCATCCACAGGCGCGAGCCTCGCTGTTCGGCACGCTCGGGGAGTCCGGGAGCCTCGGCGCGGTCCCTCCGTTGCGGCTTGACCAACTCCTTGCCGTTCCAGACCGCATAACCTCGCGGGACTTCCTCGGGAGGAACGCCGACGACGAGCCGGCCGGCAGGGATCTCAAGTGCCGCGAGTGTGAATTCTTGCGCGGGGATCGGCCGGTTGATCTCGGCTCTGCGGACAATCCACGTCTCCCGAAGGGACGTTTCCCCGCCCGCTTCATCACCAAACTCCACTTGTGCAGGAAACCAGATTCCGGAATCCGGATCCTGCTCCAGTCGGGATCGGGCACTGGTCCGCCATGCCTTGCCGTTGCGAGTTGTTCCGGAGAGTTCACAGCGAACGACTCCGTAATCCATCTCCGGAACGATCCAGCAGCGCATCGTTCGCTCCCTGGGGAGCGTGACCGTGCACTTCAAGGCGTCGACGCCGTCGATCTCTTCGCGCTCGACCTGTGAACGGATCCGGTCCTGACGGGTGAGGCACGAATCCAGCTCATGCTTCGCGAAGATCGCCCCGGATTTCGGCACGATGCCCAGTTTCCTCGGGTCGAGCACCTGCAAGCGCAACCCCTCGCCGGCCCTTTCAATCGGCCCATGATTGACGGCAACCTCGACGGGCTGCCCCGCCGAATCGCGCCGCTCCCCGGCGATAAAATAGATGTACTCCCGATCGGTGAGAACCAGCTTTGTCACCTCATCGGGGCGGCTTGCCAACTGCTCAAGCAGCTGCGGCGTGAATGCTGCCTTCTGATCGGGATGTGGCTCGGGTGGTTTATTCGTGCAGTCGAGCCGATAGGATCGTTCGTCAAAGAGAACCCGATACTCAAACGTGCTGACCGTCGGCGAACGCGCCGCTTCACGCTTCAGCCGCAACTCAAACCGCCCGCTCGTGATCTTCCGCCGCGCCGCCAGTGCCCGCTGTTCGATCTCCAGCGACTCGGGGAGTTCGTCGGCGATACACGCACTGCTCATCCCCACGAGCGCGATCGCGCCGAGCAACAGGAAAGCCGCCTGTTCGCCGATCCTTTTCATGGACGTGCACACTTCCTATAGCTCCGGTTTCTACGGTACTGACCGCCTGGAGTGAAGGCGATAAAAACGATTCATAACAGTGGGGCGACACTGCTGAAGATCATACGGGACTGATGCCGTCGGGTGCCACGGGCGTGTCGCCCGTGCGAACGTCCTTCGATGCTCCTCTTCCTTCCGCCTGTTCAGGCAATGGCAGGGTGGCCCGGACAACTGTGTTGTCCGGGTCGCGGAGCGACAAGAGGGCGCGCCCTGCGTTCCCGGTGACAGGTTGCACTCGCACTCCACCAGACGCAGAATGACAGGGACACGTCTTCCGAGGCTGTTTCCGTGATTCAGGGACACGAGATGCGTCGCTATGATGCGTTTACCGTGTTCTCCGAGGTGAAGTGAGGCGAGAAGCTGACGTACATGCACCAAAACCCGGTGAGAGCCCGTTTGGCAGTCCGTGCCGTGGATTGGCCCTGGAGTTCCGCCCGGTGGTCTGAGGAGCGGAAGTCCGTCGGGGTGCCGATCGGCCGGGTGGAAGTGGCGGAGTGAACTGCGGGAACTTCCTGGCGGAGGAACGCCGAAGGCGCACCCTCTTGTTGCTTCGCAACACGGACGCCCGTGGCGTCCGTGCCACCCGGCGGCCGGAGTGTGGGCTCCCGCGGGCTAATTCTCCAGAACAATATCATAGCCATCGTTATTGGAAAGAGTTCCGGGGCACCAACTGACAGAACTTCGGAATGGGGACTCCTCTGATGAGCGGGTATTACCAGTGCTGGCGGGCAACTCTACGGCTTTGGACGTGGAGTAGAAGTGCACTCTTGGCAGCAGGGCTGCTGATAGCCGCACTCTCATGGCCCTCGGTTGTGAGGTGCATGGCATATCGACATCTCCTTCATCATGGTGCGTTTTTCGATCACGGAATGAACGGGCCTGCGTGGACGCAATGGCTCGGCGGCCTGTATCCCGCAGCATTAATTAAATACGAGACACTTAACTGCAGTAACCTCAGTCCCTGCTCGTTCGCTTCTGTACGACACTTTCCAGAAGTGAAAACCATCATCCTGAACGGCACGATATGGTTCGGCGACGATGAGTGTGCCTACTTTCTCGAACTGCCAGAGTTGCGTTCTCTCCAATTGGCGGGGTGCCGTATCACTGATACCGGGGTCGCACGCATTGCACGGTGCGAATCCTTGGAAATGTTGTATCTCGAGGGAACTCCGGTTTCGGATGCGTCAGTATCACTCCTGGTGCGTCTCTCTCAACTGCAGGAGCTATCGGTAAAGCGGACACGAATGACCGGGGATGGCGTGCGACGGCTTGTCAGGAGTATGTCTCCTGACTGCATCGTCGACGCTGAATACCCTACAGAGGACGAGTCCTGACTATGGGACGATGACTCGAATTCCAGGTGGTTGCAACGAACGAGTGAGGTGCTTCAGGTCTTTTGGACAGCGCAGGTGCTTAAGCCGGCACAGTCAATTGTACCCCCGCGGACGCACGAGCCGCTACCGCCAATGCATGTGCTCTCTCCACAGTTCACGTCCACCCTCGCCGGGGTTTCCTTCGTCCAACCCCGGCCACCCAGCCGCTGGACAGCTTCAATCATCGGCATACCGCTTAAGTTGAGACCTCACTTCAATGAACACGAAACGCAACCGTATTGTTTGGTCACTTGCGGCGTGTAGTATCGTCGCATTGGTCGTCTGGATTTCGCTGAGTGCCCGGAGTGATTCATGGAATGTCAGCGATGGACGCGTTGTGGCGGTACAGGGGCTTGCATTCGACAGCGCCGAAGACACTCTTCTTTATTGTAACCGTTCACAGGACCAGATTGGGGTTTCGTGACATCGGGGGATTTGCGATATTTCGTGTATGACACAGATGTCGGAGATTCCCCGGGAATTGCTGGACGAGATGACGCCCGCGGTGCGGGCGTTCGTGGAGTCGTTGTTGATGACGATTGCGGCCCAGCAGAAACGTATTGAAGAGCTCGAACGGCAGCTCGGGATGAACTCCGGGAATTCGTCGCTGCCCCCCTCGAGTGACGGGCCCCGGCAGAAACCGGTCAAGACCGCGAAACCGGCGTCGAAACGCAAGCGGGGCGGGCAGTTCGGGCATCCGAAACGAACGCGGCCGTTGATTCCCACGGAAGAGTGCGACCGGGTCGTCCATCACCGACCACCCTGTTGTCCCGACTGTGGCACGAAACTCAGGGGCGAGGACCGGAACCCGGAGCGGCATCAGGTCACGGACCTTCCCCCCGGGAAGCCCACGGTGACGGAGCATCAGCTCCACACACTCGAGTGCCCGGACTGCGGCTGCCGGTGTCGGGGACAACTGCCGGCCGAGGTGCCTCGCGGGTGTTTTGGACCGGGCGTCGTGGCGGCGGTCGCGCTGCTGAGCAGTTTCGGCAGGCTCAGCCAGCGAATGATCGCCGCGCTGCTGCGGGATCTGTTCCGCCTGGAAGTGGCGGACGGCCAGATCAGCCGTCTGCAGAGCCTCGGACGCACGGCTCTGCAGGCGGGTGACAATGACATCGGGGCGGACGTCCGAAATTCCGCGGCTCTGAACATCGACGAAACCGGCTGGCGAGAGAACGGCAGCAAGGCCTGGCTGTGGACGGTCGTGGGCTCCCGGGGCACGCTGCTGGCTGTGCGTCCCTCGCGTTCGCGTGACGAGATCCACGAACTGCTGGGCGAAGACTATGACGGGATCGTCGTCAGCGATCGCTATTCGGCGTACAACCATCTGGATGACCACTGCCGTCAGTTCTGCTGGGCTCACCTGATCCGGGACTTTCAGGCGATGATCGACCGCGGTGGATGTTCGGCCGATGTGGGCGCGCGACTGAAATCTTCCGGACAGGAGCTCATTCATCACTGGAACCGTCTGCAGTCTCAGCAGATCCAGCGGGCCACATTCGAGGGGCATTACCGGCGGCTCCGCAGCGATATCCTCGAGGCACTCAACGACGGTTCGCAGTGTGAGAACGCGAGCACGGCGGAAACGTGTCGGCGGCTGAGCAACGAGTGTTACAGCCTGTTCGTGTTCGTTCATCACGAGGGAGTCTCCCCCACGAACAATGCGGCCGAACAGGCCCTCCGGAAGTCCGTGATCTTCCGCAAGCTGAGCTTCGGCATGAAAGCCAACACCGGCAGCCGCAACCTGACGGTCATCATGTCCGTCACCGAAACCTGCCGCCGTCTCGGCAGACGACCACTCGACTTCATCACCGCCGCGGTCCACTCCGCCTTCAACCACAACCCCGCCCCCAGCCTGCTGCCGACAAACTGAACGGGCT